>OLQE01000015.1_pt1 | contig 153267 bp, 137 predicted proteins | sample 1643161 | NCBI WGS metagenome assembly OLQE01 (sample SAMEA3136650, study PRJEB25190) | human gut metagenome
TGTTACTATTGCAGTTGGAATTTTTGTATATTTTGGAACACTAAAAAGTAAGTATGACCAAGTTGATTTAAAAGTTATTAAGCAAGAAAAAAGGAATAAAAAAGTCTCAATATATTGTGGTATCATTATGATGATTGTTACAGCAATTTATCTTGGCTGCTCATTTACTACAAACGCCTGGCATATTTCATGGATTGTTTATCCTATCGGGGGAATTATTTGTGGCATTGTTTGGCTCCTTTTTGAAGCACATGAAGAAGATTAGAAAAATGCTAATCTTTTTTGTTTTGCGCGGATAAATAGCAAAATGTAAATTATTGTATGTAGTTATATTAAGAGGGTCATGTTAAGATTAAAGGGTAGGAGGGGATAATTATGAGCTTAGGAAAACGGATTCAGTCGTATCGAAAACAAAAAGGATTATCACAAGAGCAGCTGGCATCAAGATTAAATATTTCCAGACAAGCCCTATCAAAATGGGAATCTGATATAAATGTCCCCAATATTGATAAGATTATGGATGTAGCAAAAGCTCTAGAAATCACGCTTAATGAATTACTTGGTTTAGAAGAAGATTCAAATGATGAGTATGCTAAGTTGGAAAGTATTTTAAATCAAGTGGTGTTAACTCAAAATAATGAGATTATAAGAACCTCACAAACGTAAGATACCCCGGAACCGTAAGGTTTCCGGGGGTTTTCTGTTGGATGAAATAATATCACAAAATCTGGTAAATACTTGAAAAGTCAGGGGTTATATTATATTATAAGATAAGATTCTTATGTCTTGAAAAAGAAATAAAAAGCATAGATTTAATGAAGGGATGAAAATGAGAAAATACGATAAAATCATCATTGGGGCTGGACTTTATGGCTTATATTCAGCGTTATTTTGCTGTAGAAGAGGACAGAATGTAATTGTTTTGGAATGTGATTCGACCCCGTTCAGAAGAGCAACATACATTAATCAGGCGCGAGTTCACCAGGGTTATCATTATCCGAGATCTATATCTACAGCTATGAAATCAGCGGGATACTTTGAACGGTTTAACAAAGATTATGCATTTTGTGTGAATAAAGAATTCGACCAGATATATGCCACATCGGCAGAGTATTCATGGTCAAATGGAAAGCAGTTTAAAGAGTTCTGCAAGGCAGCAAATATTCCGTGTGAAGAGTTACATCCCGGAAATTATTTTAAAGATGGCATGTGCGATGGAGTATTCCGAACAAGGGAATACACATATGACGCAATGATATTGAAAGACTATTTCATGGAAGAACTGGCGAAATATCCGAATTCTGTTGAAATTAAGTATGGAGTTGACATCAGGAGTATAGATAAGGATACAGACGCATTTGTCGTACATACCGCAGACGGGGGGGCATATCAGTCAGGATTTGTATTGAATGCAACTTATGCGGGAACAAATCAGATTTTGGATATGGTAGGATATGAGAAGTTTGGTATCAAATATGAACTTTGTGAAATCATTCTCTGCGATGTGAATGAAAAACTGAAAAATATTGGATTTACGGTCATGGATGGCCCGTTTTTTTCAATTATGCCATTTGGTAAAACTGGTTATCATTCATTAACATCAGTTACATTTACACCGCATACAACAAGCTATGATGGTGTACCTACATTTGCCTGTCAGGAAAAAAGCAATGGTTTCTGTTCGACATTCCATCTCGGAAACTGTAATGATTGTCCAGCGAAGCCAGCAACAGCATTTCCATACATGGCAAATCTGGCAAGAAAATATATGTTGGACGATTATGGATTTGAATATGTAAAATCACTTTTCTCTATGAAACCAATACTTATGAGTTCTGAGATAGATGATTCGAGACCAACAGTAATAAGAAAATTTTCGGATAAACCAACGTTTGTTGCGGTTTTATCAGGAAAAATTAATACAGTATATGATTTGGATGAGGTGTTAAGTGATGGCGAATAAAGAGAAGAATTTTGCATCTGCGGTAATATATGTACATAATGCAGAGAACAGGATAACCCGTTTTTTAAGTACCATTATTGAGATAATGGAAAATAACTTTGAACATTCTGAAATTATCTGTGTAAATGATTCATCAGATGACAGTTCACTGCAAAAAATAAAGGAAACAAGTGAGAAAGCAAGTATTACGAGTGTTTCTGTTGTAAATATGAGCTATTTTCATGGACTTGAACTGTCTATGAATGCAGGAATTGATATGTCAATCGGAGATTTTGTTTTTGAGTTTGATAATACAATTCTTGATTTTAATCCAGATATGATAATGGAAATTTACAGAAAATCACTTACAGGATTTGATATTGTAAGTGCTTCCGCAGACCGAAAAGAAAAGTTTTCTTCTAAGATTTTTTATAAGGTCTTTGACCGGTATACAAATCTTTCATACAAGATGACGACAGAAAGCTTCAGAGTGCTGAGCCGCAGGGTCTTAAACCGTGTTGATGCAATGAATAAGACGATTCCTTACAGGAAAGCTGTGTATGCAAACTGCGGACTGAAGACTGCAAATGTGAAATATACAGTTGTGAATACAGTTGATCGCGAAACAGACAGAAAAGAAGAAAACTTCCGAACAGATCTTGCAGTTGATTCACTTCTTTTGTTTACAGAAGTGGGATATTCTTTTTCAAAATTAATGACAGTACTTATGATGATCATGTCTGTATTTATGATCATATATTCTATTACAATTTATGCAACTTCGACTCCTGTCGCTGGATGGACAACCACGATCCTGTTTCTTTCGGTTGCTTTCTTTGCGCTGTTTGGAATTTTAACAGTAATTATCAAATATTTACAACTTTTAGTAGACCTCGTATTCAAAAGAAAACAGTACAATTTTGAAAGCATAGAAAAATTAACAAAGTAAAAGGGGAATTATAATGAAAACGGCACTTGTTGGTTATACAGGGTTTGTTGGAAGTAATATATATGCAGCAGGCTCTTTTGATGGAGCATATAACTCAAAGAATATAGAGGAAGCATACGGGACAAATCCTGATCTGTTGATATATGCCGGACTCAGAGCGGAAAAATATCTGGCAAACAATGCACCTGAAAAGGATATGGAGCTGATAAAACAGGCTGAGGATAATATTACAAAGATAAACCCAAAGAAGCTTGTATTGATTTCTACAATCGATGTGTTTAAGACACCGGTAGGTGTGGACGAAAATTCAGAGATTGATACGAAAGATCTTCATGCGTACGGTTTTAACCGCTATCAACTGGAGTTATGGGTAAGAGAAAAATATCCGGATGCATTGATTATCCGACTTCCGGGACTTTTTGGAAAGAACATAAAAAAGAACTTCATCTATGATTACATAAATGTAATTCCGTTTATGCTTAAAGAGTCCAAATTCAGAGAGCTATCAGAAAAGGATTCGGATTTAAAAAAATATTATAGTCTGCAGGATAATGGTTTCTATAAAGTCGCAGTTTCAGAGCATGACAGAGAATTATTAAAAGAGAAGTTCAGAAAACTTGGCTTTTCAGCACTCAATTTTACAGACAGCCGGAGTATCTATCAGTTTTATAATCTTGGAAGGCTTTGGAATGATATTCAGATTGCACTTAAGAATAACATTACGCTGTGGCATCCGGCAACGGAACCGCTTTCCGCAGGAGAACTATATCAGTATCTGACCGGAGAAGAATTCAAAAATGAACTCAATCCTGTACCTGCGAATTATGATTACAGAACTGTTCATGCAGAGGCTTTTGGTGGAAATGGTCATTATATTGAAACAAAAGAAACTGAATTAGAAGAGATAAAGGAATTTATAAACGCAGATGAAAAAGATAAATAAGAAAAAAACATTTTTTTGGCTTGCCTCAGTAATAATAATTTTGTATATGATACTGATGGGACCAATGGACATATTCAGAACCGGCTATTTCAGAGAAGAAGTAGATTTAAGCCAGATTTTAGAAAGCGATTATCAGGGAGAAATAGATCTTGCAGATCAAGATTATGATATGGTTTTTTCACCGAAAAAACCGTATATGACCGGAATTGAATTATATTTTAAAAACCAGCCGTCTAAAAATTCAGGAGAGATCAAGGTAAATATTGCAGATGAGAAGGGGAATACAAAAGACACCGTTCTTATTGATCTGAGTACTGTGAGAGGAGATTCCTGGTACAAAGTTTATACATCGGCAGATCTTAAGCAGGGGCAAAAATACAAACTGACTGTTTCAGCAAAAAACTGTGAGGTAACTCCGCATTTACAGAAAGTGAAAAAGTCATATCTGCCGGCGGAAAATGTCGAGGGTGACGCACTCATATCATTTGCATATAAGCACTCCACATTTACATTTCAAAATAAAGCTCTGATCTGTATGTTTTTGATAGCTTTATGGCTGTTTTTAGCATACAAAACATTTGATATTAAAGGGAAGAAATGTTTTGGAATTGCAGCTGTTATATTGTTTATGACTACTGTTCTTGCATGGAATTACGAGTATAATTCTATAGATAGTGAAAACAAGAAATACGAAGGATTCCAGGCGAACAGTGAATCACTGGTATTGGGAATGATATATGCAGATAAAGATGGAGAATATTTCAGAAATGAATCCGACGCAGGATTTGGATTAGGAGGATATTGCAATTTAAAAGGCTGGCTGAGAAATTCTCGAACAGACAACTATATAACAGATGATGACTGGTATAATGGTTATTCGCGGACAGAGTGCGCGATAAAAGTGACTATGAATCCGTATAGTCTGGAAGTTGCAACAGCCGGAAACTGGATACAGTTTGCGGACGGCTCTAAAAGAGAAATTATTGATATTTCAGATGACGGAACCAATATCATAATGAAATTAGATGGCGAAGGAATATCCTATGGAAAGAATGGTTCGTTAGACAATGCCATTTTCTTAAATGCCAAAGGAGAGCAGTTCCACAAAAGTCTGCTTCAGGCATATAGAAGCCAGTATGGACTTCAGGGAAAAGTGTTTAAACATTTGGCTCGCCTGATCGGAAACAGAGGAATAGTTTCAAATCTGAACCTGTTATGTTGTGTCATTACAGCATTTGTTTTTTCTGTGATAGTTGTATTACTTGCAAAAAAATATAATGAAATATTGGCAGCTTGTTTCTTTGTAACGTTCTGGCTGTCGCCGTGGATCATAAATTTTGCGAGAAATTTGTATTGGGTAGAGTTTACCTGGTTCATTCCTATGGCAGTCGGAATATTCTGTGCATGGAAGATTTCAAGCAGAAAATGCAGAATCGCAAGCTACGTCATGGCATATATTGCAATTACCGCAAAGTGCCTTTGTGGATATGAATATATTTCTGCGATCATGATGGGGCTTATTGCATTTTTACTTGCTGATCTTGTAAAGGCAGTAGCAGATAAAGACAAAGATAAAATTAAACTGGAAGTACGGACGATTTTAATAATTGGAATCGTTGCTGTGTGTGGTTTTGCGACAGCTATATGTATGCATGCTCCATTAAGAGGAAATGGTGATCTGATTGCAGGAATCAAAAGCATTTTTGAGCAAGATGTCCTCAGAAGAACCGTAGGAGGAGATTTAAATGAATTTTTCACATCTTACTGGGATTCATTTAATGCTTCAGTCTGGACTGTATTTTGTCAGTATTTCCATTTCTCTACAGAAGTAATTACAGGAATTGGAGGTAATCTGTTCCCGATACTTTGCGTAATCCCACTTTGTATATTTGGGGCAGAGGCAAGGAATAAACATCTGAATGTTGAGTTATTTGCGATGTATATTATCTTTTTCCTGACTGCAGAATCATGGTTTATTCTTGCTAAGTCACATTCATATATACATACACATATGAATTATGTTTTATGGTATTTTGGATTTATCCAGATTTGTTTTTATATTATTGTAAACAAAATGGTACAGGCATTCAAATCGGCAAAGGAAAGAAATTATAAATGAGACTTTCAATTTCAAATATCGGATGGGTCAGTGAGTCTGACGAACAGATTTATAAAATAATGAAGAAACTGGATTTTCGGGGATTGGAGATAGCGCCGACCAGAATATTCCCTGAAAGTCCGTATGACAAATTAGAAGATGCAAAAAAGTGGAGCGAAAGCCTGAAAAATGAGTATGGTTTTTGCGTTCCTTCCATGCAGTCTATCTGGTATGGCAGACAGGAAAAAATCTTCCATTCACCGGAGGACAGAGAGACACTGACAGAATATACAAAAAAAGCAATCGATTTTGCAGCAGCAATCGGCTGTGGTAATCTGGTGTTTGGCTGTCCGAGAAACAGAAATATTGAGGGAGAGTATGATCCTGACGTAGCAACTGATTTTTTCAGAACTATAGGAAATTATGCAGCCAGCAGGGGAACAACAATTGGTATGGAGGCAAACCCTCCAATATATAACACAAATTTTATCAATGATACAATATCTGCAATAAAGCTGATTGAGCAGGTCGGATCGGATGGATTTAAGTTGAATTTAGATCTGGGAACAGTTATTCAGAATAGGGAGAATCTGTCAGAACTTGTCGGAAAAGTTTCTGTCATTAACCATGTACATATCAGTGAGCCAGGCTTAAAACCGGTCGAGGAAAGAAAGCTTCATTCTGAATTAAGAGATATTTTAGTGAAAGAGAATTATCAGGGTTTTGTTTCCATTGAGATGGGAAAAGTAGATGACATATATTTATTAGAAGAAAAAATGAAATATGTGAAGGAGATTTTTTCATGATTTATGAAAAACAGCCAGGGGTGCCTAAATTTGAGTGCTTCGAATATGAAAAAAGAAAAAAAGATTATGTTGTCTTAATACCGATCATCAACGAAGGTGAACGTATAAAAAAAGAACTGCAGCGTGCTGCAAAGTATAAAGTTTCTGAATATGCAGATATCGTAATATGTGATGGAGGTTCTTCTGATGGTTGTACAGAAGAATCTAAACTTAAGAGTCTGCAGGTAAATACTCTTCTGGTCAAACAGGATGTCGGCAAACAGGGCGCTCAGCTTCGAATGGGCATATGGTGGGCTTTGCAGCGTGGGTATGAAGGTATTATTACAATTGATGGTAATAATAAGGATAGTATTGAAGATGTACCCAATTTCATTGAAAAGCTGAAAGAAGGCTATGATCTGATTCAGGGTTCTCGTTTTATTAAAGGCGGAAAAGCAATTAATACCCCGTTTATCAGAACGGTATCGGTTAAACTGATTCATGCTCCGATCATTTCACTGACAGCGCATCAGCGCTTTACAGATACAACAAATGCGTACAGAGCATATTCAAGAAGATATTTAACAGATGAGAGAGTACAGCCATTACGTGATGTTTTTATGACTTATGAACTTTTGGCATATCTTTCTGTCAGAGCAACCCAGATTGGATACAAAGCCTGTGAGATTCCGGTAAAAAGGGCATATCCGAAAACCGGAAAAACACCTACAAAAATCAGCTTTTTTAAAGGCAATTCGGAATTGATGTCAATTTTGCTTAAGAATGCCAGAGGGGCATATAATCCGAAACAGAGGTAGATGAGATAAATGTTGGAATCATTTCAAAAAAATAAAAAAGGCATCTTATTGATGCTGGTTTCTTCTATATGTGTCTGTGTTGGACAGTTATTATGGAAGCTTTCCGCTACGCAGGGAATCATAGTAATGCTGGCTGGCTTCTGCTTCTATGGAGTGGGAGCACTGGTTATGATCATTGCCTATAAATATGGAAAACTTTCCGTACTTCAGCCGATGTTAAGTCTGAATTATGTACTCAGTATATTTCTGGCAGCGGCAGTTCTGAAAGAACAAATTACATTATTAAAGAGTATAGGTGTCCTGATCATTATTGCGGGTGTCATACTGATAGCAGGAGGTGACGAGGAATGATGATTTATTTTGGAGAACTTCTTGTTATGACGCTGCTTGGATCTGTCGCTTCTTTATTTTTAAAAAGAGCTTCAGGAGAAGCAGGCATTATAGCTATGCTTAAAAATATAAACCTTTATGTGGGCGGTTTCTTATATCTTCTGTCAGCGGTGATCAATATTTGGGTACTGAAATGGCTGGATTATTCAGTGGTTTTGCCATTAACTTCGCTGACATATATATGGACGATGATACTGGCATATTTAATCCTGAAAGAAAAAATCACAAAAAGGAAAATAGCGGGTGTGATTTTAATACTGATTGGTGCGGTTTGTGTTTCTATGTGGGAAGCTTAGCCTTCCCATTTTTTTTTACTATATTTAATAAATGGAGAAGGGATTTTGATAATGAAGAAAGAAAAAGGCAATGCCATTGCACTTCTGCCGATAGGGGTATTTCTTGTATTGTATCTTGGACTGGGTATTTTATTTGAATATGTAATGAAAATTCCGATGGGATTTTATAATGTACCGATCGTTGTTGCGTTTCTTGCGGCAATTCTGGTCGCATGTCTGCAGAATCGAAAAGTAGATTTTGATAAAAAACTGGAGCTTATGGCACGTGGTGTCGGGGACAAAAATATCATCACAATGCTTCTGATTTTTCTTGCAGCCGGCTCTTTTGTCGGTGTAGTAGGAAGAAGCAGTGCGGAAAGTGTGGCATACTGCATGTTGACACTGATTCCGGCAAGATTCTCCGTGGCGGTATTATTTGTCGTGGCTTGTTTTGTCTCTGTGGCAATGGGAACTTCCGTAGGAACGATCACTTTGCTTGTACCGATTGCGGCAGCAGTCTCAAGAGCATCCGGTTTTGATCTTGCATTTTGTGTGGCATCGGTCATAGGCGGAGCAATGTTTGGAGATAACCTGTCGTTTATCTCAGATACGACGATTGCGGCATGCAACGGACAGGGATGTGAGATGAAAGATAAATTCCGGGAGAATTTCTGGATCGCATTTCCTGCGGCAGTCGTAACACTGGTCGTGATTCTCATTCTTTCCTTTCAGACAGAAATTAAAGGACATGTTACACAGTCTTATCATCTGCTTCAGGTGCTTCCGTATGTACTGGTGCTGATCGGGGGAATTGTCGGGATCAATGTGTTTGTGGTTCTTTTGACCGGTATTGTGTCGGGTGCAGTCATTATGCTTGCTGGAGGCCATATCACACCGGTGGAACTTCTGACAAACATGGGTTCTGGTGTATCCGGAATGTTCGAGACATGTATGGTGGCAATTTTGGTTGCGGCTATGTGTGCTCTGATTCGTGAATATGGTGGATTTGATGCACTGCTTGGATGGATTCACAAGATTTTCCGAGGCAAAAAAGGCGGACAGCTTGGCATGGGACTTCTGGTTGGTGCGATGGATATTGCGACGGCAAACAACACGGTTGCAATTGTGATGGCAAATCCAATCGCGAAAGAAATGGCACAGGAGTATGACATTACACCACGAAAGACAGCATCAATCCTTGACACATTTTCCTGTATCTTTCAGGGAATCATTCCATATGGAGCACAGATGCTCGTGGCAATCTCAGCGGTCAATGAGCTGGGCGGCGAAATTTCCGCTTTCCAGATCATGCCGAAGCTTTATTATCCGATGTTTCTTCTGCTGGCATCCATTGTTACGATATTAAAGAGTGACAGACAGCAGGGTTCTTTGTAAAAGCGGCATGGACATATAAAAGTAAAGAAATTTGAAAAAATACTTGACCTTCCACCTTATGGAAGCTGTATAAAACAGATACAGACAGCGATGTGAATGGTTTCCGGGGCTGTCAGGAAAGTAAGAGGTAGCAGTATGAAAATCAAACAGGTGGAAGAGCTGGTAGGAATCACAAGAAAAAATATCCGTTTTTATGAAGATCAGAGATTACTCAATGTAGCCCGTGCAGAGAACGGATACAGGGAATATCATCAGGCAGATGTCGATCGGCTTATGGAAATTAAACTGTTTCGCAAGATGGATATTTCCATAGAAGAAATGAAAGCTCTCTTCGAAAAAAAGAAAAGCCTGCAGATCTGCCTCGAACAGCATCTGAAGGAACTGGAACACCGTAAGGAAGGTCTTTCGAAGATGCAGGATATCTGCGAACGCCTGATACTGGAACACCGGTCACTGGATTCTCTTAATGCAGAGGACTGTCTGGAAGAAATTGAGCAGATGGAGAAAGAAGGTGCAAAGTTTATGGATATAAACAAAATGGATATCCATAAGAAAAAAAGAAACGGGGCGATCATTGGTGCGGCAGTTATGGTATTGCTTATGCTGATTACGATCGTAATCGTATTCTGGGCAAACACACAGGATCCGATTCCGCTGGGAATGCTTCTGCTTATAGCAGGGATTCCGGCAGTAATTATTGTGGGAACGCTCGTAGCACTTGCAGGAAGAATGAAAGAGATCGAAGGAGGAGAAGAGGATGAAGCTTCTAAGTATTGAATATATTCCGGGTGTGGAGTTTGAGCCACTTGGAATCGTAAAAGGAACAGTTGTACAGACAAAAAACGTCGGCAGAGATTTTATGGCAGGCATGAAAACACTGGTCGGCGGGGAAATCGTCGGCTATACGGAAATGCTGAATGAGGCAAGACAGATTGCCACGAAGCGTATGGTTGATGAGGCAAAAGAAATGGATGCAGATGCAGTGATTGGTGTGAAATATGGTTCTTCTCAAGTCATGGCAGGGGCGGCAGAAGTGATCGCGTACGGAACAGCGGTAAAATATAAATAAACGTTAAAAATGAAATGCAGGGAAGTATAGTTGTAATATACTGTCCTGCATTTTGTGATTCCAATGACTAAGAAGACGATTGCTATAGCACGGGTCAACCAATTTATGAGTGGTAAATTGGTGTGATTTGGAAATATGCTTATAACTATTGCTTATAACTATGAATTTTTCTGATGAAAATATAGATTAAACCATGTATAATAGGACTAATGGGTGAAGAATAAAACGGATGAGGGAAAGAGAATGGAAGGGAATTTAACCAAAGGTCCTATTTTGAAAACACTGACGAAACTTGCCATCCCGATCATGGCATCTTCGTTTCTCGGGACTTTATATAATATCACAGATATGGCATGGATCGGACTGCTGGGCTCAAAAGCAGTTGCAGGAGTTGGTGTCGGCGGTATGTTTACATGGCTTTCGCAGGGACTTGCAGCTATGGCGAGGATGGGCGGACAGGTGCAGGTGGCACAGTGCATTGGACGCGGCGAACGTGACAGAGCCCATGGTTTTGCACAGGCAGCAGTGCAGCTTGCGACACTTATGGGAATGGCATACGCGGTCATTTCGCTTTTGTTTACACGGCAGATGGTTGCATTTTTTCAGTTGACGGATCCGGAGGCACAGACCGCAGCCCTATCCTACACCAAGATTGCATGCGGACTGATTGTATTTTCATTTCTGACGCTGACAATGACAGGGTTGTATACGGCACAGGGTGATTCGAAGACACCGTTTCTGGCCAACCTGATCGGACTTGTTACAAATATGATTCTTGATCCGGTGCTGATCCTTGGCCCGGGCCCGTTTCCGAAGCTTGGAGTAGTCGGTGCTGCAATCGCAACAGTGACAGCTCAGGCGATTGTTATGATGATGATGATCCTTGGTGTAATCATACAAAAGAAAGAAAATGTATTAAAAGGAATCCGGTTGACGGCAAAGATACCGAAAGAATATCTTGGCGGACTTTGCAGGATTGGCATTCCGACTGCAATTCAGGGTATGGCTTATTGTGCGATTTCCATGGTACTGACGCGAATGGTATCTGCCTACGGTGCCGAAGCCGTTGCCACGCAGAGAGTCGGCGGGCAGATCGAATCCATTTCATGGAATACGGCGGATGGTTTTGCGGCAGCGCTGAATGCCTTTATTGCCCAAAACTATGGTGCAGGAAAGATGGACCGTGTCCGCAAGGGATATCGCGCGTCTCTGTGGACGGTAGGTATCTGGGGACTGCTGATCAGCTTTGTATTTATCTGTTTTCCTCAGGCAATTGCAGATATCTTTTTTCATGAACCGAAAGCAGTCGCAACGGCTGTCGGCTATCTGGTGATCATTGGTTTCAGTGAGGCTTTTATGTGCGTGGAACTGACGACCGTCGGGGCCTTGTCCGGACTTGGCAGGACGAGACTTTGCAGTATCATCAGTATTACCTTTACCAGCGCAAGAATTCCACTTGCAATCATACTGGGTGGTCTGATCGGACTCAGCGGAATCTGGTGGGCACTTTCCGTGACATCAATCGTAAAAGGAATCATATTTACATGTACATTTCTGTGGATAACGAGGAAACGTCAAGTGAAGAGTTTATAAAACTGGCAACAGAATCGAAAGAAAAATGCATAGTTGTACAAAGAAAAAAGATGTTATCAAACCATTGAAAAATGGATGATAACATCTTTTTTTGTCTGCAAAAATCAGTTGAGCTTTCTGACGGATTCACGAATACTGAGCTGTGTTCCGATTCTGGTTTTCAGTGAACGCTCCCAACTGTTACGCTCTTTTTTATCAATCAGAGATACCAGGGCGCTGACAGCCGCAGAACCAAAGGAACCTTTGGGAACATTGACTGAAGTCAGCGGTGGCTGCGTAATTGAAGAATTTGGACGATCATTGAAACCAATCAATGAAACATCATCAGGTACTTTGTAACCGGCAGTAGTAAATGCGCGGAGTGCTCCGACTGCAATGGTATCGTCATCACAAACAAAAGCAGTGGGCAGGGTGGTTATCGTTTGTAGAATTTTGTGAATATCCTGATAACTTCCTTCCTCTGAATAGCGCACATCAAACATATAATCAGGATTAAGTTTCAGATTAAAATGCTTTAATGCGCTTATATAGCCCTCTTTTCGTTCTGCAAAACTGCTGATATAGTCGCTGCTGTGAAAATACCCAATATTCTGATGTCCCTGTTGCACCAGATATTCAATTGCCTGATAAGTTCCCAGTTGATTATTGATTGCTACTGTATTGACATCCAGATATGGAAAATCATTATCAATAGCTACATATGGAAATGGAAGTGACATAAAGAGTCTGAGATCTTCATCAAGCATTTCAGTGGCAAACAAAATGATGCCTTTTGGATTCAGCCGAATAATTGAATCAATCTGTTCTGTAACTGAGGAGTTAGCATCCATTGTAATCAGCGTAATATTGTAACCAAGTTTTCTGGCATGGGATTCAATACTTTCCATCAATAAAAGAAAGAATGGGTGTTGATTCAGAATCTTTCCATGCTTCAGATATACAACAAAGCAAATAGTCTGATCAGCGACGTTTTCTTTTTTTACAGGTTTAATCAGATGTCCATATCCCATTTCAGTTACTTTTTGTAAAACATTGGCTCTTGTCTGATCAGAAACACCAGGTTTATGATTCAGTATCAGAGAAAGAGCGGCCGGAGAGATATCCAGCAATTTTGCAATTTCTTTATTTGTCATAAGCATTCCTGCCTTTGCGTTTAGTTCTGTTACTAAATACTATATATGATTCAATTTCAAAAGTCAAGGGATTTACTAAATTCACTAAATATTTATTTTGTCGAAAAAAGTAGAATTCAACAGAAAAAAATAATTAAAAAAATGGAAATTAAAAGGATTGATATGTATAAATAACGGAATGAATTATATAAAAATAGAGAAGAAAACTGTATGAATACAAAATACTCTGATAAAAATGCACTAAAATTTAACGGTAATTTTGTGAACCATTTAGTATTTACAACTAAACTGTTAAGCGATAATATAAATCCATCAAATAAATCAGACGAAATCAGAAAGGAAGACCGAACATGATTGAGTACAAAAAAGTGACAGGAAATTTTGATCTGAAAGGAAAAGCTGCAATTGTCGTTGGCGGTGGCGGTGGTATCGGCGGATCAACCGCAGAAATGTATGCACGAAAAGGTGCAAATGTTGCGATTGTCGACTGCAAGGATAACGTAGAAGAAGTGGCAAAAGATCTTGCCGAAAAGTTTGGCGTAAAAACAATCGGATTAAAATGCGATGTTACAAAACAGGAAGAGGTTGACAAAACCGTTGCTGCAGTAGTGGATGCATTTGGTGAAATCAATATTCTTGCAAATATGCCTGGATATGTTGAACTTGAGAGTGCAGAAAAAATCGACATTGATGTTGTGGAACGTCATATTGCAATTAATGCAGTTGGTGTTTTCAGAGTTTGTCAGGCAGTTGCAAATCAGATGATCAAACAGGGAAATGGCGGAAAAATTGTTTGTATCACCTCACAGGCAGACTTCATTGCAATTAACAAACATGTAGGCTACACAATGTCAAAGGCAGCTCTGGTCGGAATGATTAAAGTATGTGCACTTGAGTGGGCTGCATATGGAATCAATGTAAATGGTGTGGCACCAACAGTCGTAAATACTTATATGGGTGACAAAGCTTGGCAGGGTAAAGTAAAGACAGATATGATCGAAGCAATTCCGGCGCACAGATTTGCTGAGACAGACGAAATTGCAGCAGCAGTACTGTTCCTTTCCTGTGATGAATCAAATATGATCACAGGCGAAGACCTTGTAGTAGATGGAGGCTTTACTATCAAATAAAAATAAAGGAGAGCAAAAACTATGATGAAAAAGATTCTTGGAGCAACATTGAGCGCAGCAATGACCGTGGGACTGATGACAGCGGGGGTTACAGGAACCATTGTATTTGCAGAAGATAACACAGCAGATACTAAAGAGGCAGATGATAAACTTCTGGACGGAACAGATATGAAGATTGGCTGTGTATTTGCAGATCTTGGAAATACTTCTTATGTTGCCATGGGCAAGGCAATGGAAGCAGAAGCAAAAGATCACGGTGCTGAGTTTATCTTAAAGGATACAGGAAACGATTCATCAACATTGGTAGACGTAATTGAAAACTTTATTTCTTCCGGATGTAATGTAATTATCGAGCAGAACTCTGATCCGGGAGTTACAGAAACCGTTAATCAGGAAGCGATTGATGCGGGAATTATTATTCTTTCCTTTGATAATGAGATGGAAAATGCAAGCGCTTCTTATCTGGCATCTAACTATGATCTGGGATATCAGATCGGTACCATGTGTGCTGACTGGGCAAATGGAGAATTTGAAGATGGCGCATGCCAGATCGGTCTTCTGAATGCAAGCTCCTATGACTTTATCCTTGAACGTGTAAAAGGAATTAAAGCAGCACTTGAAGAAAAAGATCCAAACTGTGAGATCGTTATTGAATCTGATGCAGTAACAACAACAGACGGACTTGAAGCAGCAGAGAACTTCCTGCAGGCATATCCGGAACTGAATGGTGTAGTAGGTATTAACGATTCTGTTGTACTCGGTGCTTATGAAGCATTCAAGGCAGCTGACAGAATAGGTGATGATGTGGGACTTTTTGCTTGTGATGGATCACTTGAAGGTCTGGAAGCAGTTGCTGAGGGAAGCATTCACAGAGGTACAGTTTCTCTTCATTTGAATGATGTTGGAAAACAGATGATTGACGATGGAATTACACTTGTTAATGGCGGTACATTAGAGTCTACAACCAACTACTTCCCTCTTGAAGCAGTTACAAAAGACAATGTACAGGATTTTATTGATGAACTGAACTAGAGATAATGCAAAGGAATGCCCTCCCACAAGAGGGCATTCTTACGGAGGAGAGCTGGCATGGAAAATTATGCGCTGGAATTAAGAAATATAACCAAAACATATCCCGGAGTAGTTGCCCTTGATAAAGTTTCTCTGGGATTAAAAAAGGGAGAGATTCATGCTCTGGTTGGAGAAAATGGTGCCGGAAAATCCACACTGATTAAGGTAATATCCGGTGCGATTGCTCCTGATGAAGGAAAAATCGTGGTAGAGGGCAAAGAGTATGAGCGTATGACACCGGCTCTTTCCAAGAGTCTGGGAATTGAAGTAATATATCAGGAATTTAATTTAATTCCAAATCTTTCCATAGCTGAAAATATGTTTATGGGAGATTTTATCGGCGGAAAAATGACTGTGGATTTTAAAGAAATGGAAGAAAAAGCCGCTCAGGTTTTTGAAATGATGAAAATTCCGATGAATCCGAAAACACTGGTCAAAGATTTGTCTGTAGCTTATATGCAGATGGTTGAAATAGCAAAAGCTATTGTAAAAAATGTAAAAATCCTGATTATGGATGAACCTACAGCGCCACTGACGGAGGATGAAGTAGATATTCTGCTTGAATTGGTTGAGAAACTGAGGAAAGACGGAGTAACAATCATTTATGTTTCTCATCGTATGGAAGAAATTTACAGGATTTCTGACAGATTATCCATATTCCGCGACGGACAGTGGATCGCAACTCACAATACAAAAGAAATTTCAAGGCAAAAATTAGTCTGTGAGATGGTAGGAAGAGAAATTACCGAGAAATTCCCGGAAAGAAAAAATGACCCGGGTGAAGTTGTTTTGGAAGTCAAACACCTGACAGGAAAGGGCGCGCGTGACATTAATTTCAGCCTGAGAAAAGGAGAAATTCTGGGGCTGGGCGGACTTGTAGGTGCCGGAAGAACAGAGACTGCACGTATGATATTCGGGGCAGACCCTATGGAATCAGGTCAGATTATCGTACATGGTAAAGAAGTATCTATTCATTCGCCAAAAGACGCGGTTGCAAATGGAATATGTCTCGTACCGGAAGATCGTAAGCAGCAAGGTGTTATTTTGAGCCTGCCGATTAGGGATAATATTACACTTCCTATTATAAAATCAGTGTCAAATGCAGGCGTGGTAGACAGAAAAACGGAAAACAAAATTCTGGAAAAACATAAAAATGATCTGCGCATAAAAACACCTTCCTTTGCACAGAAGGTTGGAAACTTAAGTGGTGGAAATCAGCAGAAGGTTGTTTTAAGCAAATGGCTTGCCAGTGATGCAGAGATTCTTATTTTTGATGAACCTACTCGTGGAATTGACGTAGGTGCAAAACAGGAAATTTATTCTCTGATGAATAAACTTGTCGAAGAAGGAAAGGCAATTATTATGATTTCTTCAGAGATGGAAGAACTCATGGGAATGTCAGACAGAATCATTGTCCTCTATGAAGGCGTGCAGCAGGGCGAAATAGAGAGAGAATATTTTTCACAGGAAGCGATTATGGAAAAAGCTTCTAATATTACGCGGTAGGAGGGGCAGCAAATGGGTGCTAATAAAGAGAACAAAATCAATGTCAAAAATATCATTAAAGAATCAGCAGTAGTTTTGGTACTGGTTGCCATTATTATTGTATTTTCATTTCTTTCTCCACAGTTCTTTAAAGTCAGTAACTTTATCACAATTTTAAGACAGATTTCTATTTTGGCAATTGTATCTGTCGGCATGACAGTTGTACTGATTTCAGGAGGAATCGATCTTAGTGTCGGATCTATCATATCTGTGGTAAGTGTCCTTACTGCAATGTCTGCTGTATATGGCAAAATGCCTACAGGAGTGGCAATTGTGATTGGACTTCTTCTGGGAACTTTCATGGGTCTGATCAATGGTGTAATGATTACAATGACAGGAATGCCGCCAATGATCGGTACACTTGCTACACAGATGATATTCCGTGGTCTTGGATTTATTGTTTGTGATGGAGCATCTGTTTATCATCTTCCGAATGGATTCAAAATTTTTGGTCAGGGCTATGCAGGTCCGGTTCCAGTTCCGGTACTGATTATGGTAATTATTCTTGCGATATTTGCATTTATACTCGGAAGAACTTATATAGGAAGATATTTTTATGCAGTAGGTTCTAATGCAGAAGCTACAAGACTTTGTGGTCTTAATACACAGAAAATACAGATTCTTGCATATATGCTTTGTGGTTTCCTGAGCGCGATAGGCGGAATTATTATGACAAGCCGTGTAAACTCCGGACAGCCAAAAGCCGGTGATGGATATGAAATGGATGTCCTGACAGCATGTGTTGTAGGTGGAATCAGCATTAACGGCGGTGAAGGAAAAATCCGTCATATTGTAGTAGGCGTTCTGATTATCGGTATTCTTTCTAATGGTCTTACAATCATTGGTGTAAGCGAATACTGGCAGCAGGTAGCAAAAGGTCTGATTCTTGCAGCGGCAGTTGCTTTTGATGCTTTTCAGAAGACCAGAAAAAAATTATAAGTTCGTAAAAGGAGGATGTTATGATACAGAAAATAGTAAAGAAAGAGATTACAGGTACATCCCATCCTTTTGCAACAGCATATAAAAAATGTAGATTTGATGAAAATGGATATGTTGAAGAAGAATACTTTATCCATGGAACATCAAATATTTACGAATGGCAGGATGGCAGGTGTGCGGTTGCAGCGGAAGACTGCCCGTATGTAAACCGCATACTGGTAAGAAAACCTGAGAGTAAGGCCGCGTTCAGCGGAAATGTTGTTGTAGAAATTCTGAATTCAACAAGTTTTATAGATTTTGACAGATGCTGGACACTTACATACAGACATATGATGCGAAATGGTGATATTTATATTGGAATCACCAGTAAACCAAATGTAATTCCAGCAATGCTGAAATTAGATGAGAGAAGATATTGTGAATTGAGCTGGAAGAATCCAAGGCCGGAGATTTCAAAAGGACTTCCACAGCAGGATCTGGGAAATATGGAAGGTGCATCGGATTCAGAGACAGAAGATGGACTTTTCTGGGATATGCTTATCGATTTGGCAAAGCTTCTCAGAGAAGAGGATAATCCGCTGATTGGAGATTACAGCCCATATTATCAGTATCTGGCAGGATGGTCGCAGTCTGGTGCTTATATGATTCGATTTGTAAATGATTTTGCATATGCAGAAGAATCGGACAGCCCATATTTTGATGGATACTTTTCTGCGGGAAGTGCAAGTTCATGCATGCCGGATCTGAATCAGAATTATGGACGAACTGCTTTAACTCAATCCAGAAAACTGAAAAAAATGACCGAACCGTTTATTGAAATGCATACAGAAAGTGAAAATGCATTATGGGCAAATAGTGAAGCCAGAGGTGAAAACAGTTTTATGGATGATATGAAATACTGCATTTACGATGTTGCAGGGGCAACACATGACAATAAATCAACAATGATTGATTATTATCTGGATGATCGTGATGTGGTATTGTGTGGAATTATTCCCAACTATCCGGGAAAAGAAGTACATCCAAACGGATTTCCTTATGAAGTAGCATTTCAGGCGGCATTGCAGCATCTTTATGACTGGGTAAGGGACGGAAAACAGCCATTTACTACAGAAAAAATTGAAGTTAAAGATGGAGTAAATGTAACAGATGGAACAGGAAATGCTGTGGGTGGTTACAGACTTCCATTTGTAGAGGTTCCGCTGTGTATCTATCATCCGGTGAGTACACCGATGAAACCGGATTTTGCATTTGCGTGTACACTGTTTGGATATGAAGAAAATTATACAAGAGAAAAAGCAGTTGCCTTATACGGATCTTATACAGGCTATATGAAAAAGTTTCAGGAGAGCCTGAATCAGTGTATAGAAAAAGGTCTGATTCTGGAAGCAGACAGAGGAATGTGCATGGAATATGCACAGAGAAAGGCAAGAGAGATTTTTTAACAGAAGCCACAGGAGATAAGGGGAAAATTGTCTGGACTGTGCAGGCAGGAAAGGAGCTTATATGGAGAATTTAAAAGTAAAGGCATTCGAACTTCGAAAAGATGTCGTGAAAATGATCATGGAAGGGAAGGCAGGGCATATCGGAGGTGATATGAGTGTGATGGAAATTCTGGTAGAGCTGTATTTCCGCCAGATGAATATTACACCGGAAACAGTAGAAAGTCCGGAGAGGGATCTGTTTGTTATGAGCAAGGGGCATTGCGTAGAAGCACTCTATGCAGTACTTGCAGCAAAAGGATTTCTTGATATAAAAGAAATCATAAAGACATATTCCAAATTCGGTTCTCAGTATATAGGTCATCCTAATAATAAACTTCCGGGAATTGAAATGAATTCAGGATCTCTTGGTCATGGGCTTCCTGTAGCAGTCGGCATGGCGTTGGCAGGAAAAATGAGTAATAAAGATTACAGAGTTTATACGGTCATGGGCGATGGCGAAGTTGCAGAAGGAAGTGTATGGGAAGGCGCAATGAGTGGCTCTATGTACAAACTGGACAATCTATGTGCCGTAATTGACAGAAATCGACTTCAGATTTCAGGAAACACGGAGGATGTCATGGCACATCGGGATCTGGTCGCGAAATGGACGGATTTCGGATGGCACGCAATTAGCGTTGACGGCAATGATTTGGATGAACTTCACAGGGCTTTTGAGGAAGCAAAAACAGTGAAAGGAAAACCGACGATCATCATTGCAAACACTATAAAAGGCTATGGATCCCCGGTTATGGAGGATAAAGCAAACTGGCATCATAAGGTACCGACAGCAGAAGAAGCAGAACAGATTTTCAGAGATTTTGATGCAAAAAAGGAGGCGGCGCTTAATGAATAAAATCGCAAACAGACAGGTTATCTGTGAAACCCTGATGGAAAGAGCAAAAACAGACAAAGATATTGTAGTACTTTGCAGTGATTCCAGAGGCAGCGCGTCATTGACACCATTTGCACAGGAATATCCGGAACAGTTTGTGGAAGCAGGAATTGCGGAACAGGATTTAGTAGGGATGGCTGCAGGTCTTGCAAAATGTAGAAAAAAAGTATTCTGTGCATCTCCGGCTTCTTTCTTGTCAACAAGAAGTTACGAACAGATCAAGGTTGACTGTGCGTATTCCGGAACAAACGTCAAACTGATCGGAATCAGTGGCGGAATTAGTTATGGTGCTCTGGGAATGAGTCATCATTCTGCACAGGATATAGCTGCCATTTCTGCAATTCCGAATATTCGTGTTTATCTTCCGAGTGACCGTCACCAGACAAAATGTCTCATGGAAGCATTACTGGAGGATGAAGAACCAGCATATATCAGAGTCGGACGAAATGCTGTTGAGGATGTTTATGAAGAAGGAAAAGTTAATTTCCAGATGAACAAAGCCGGAGTGGTCGGAGAAAATCCGGAAGATTGTGAAATACTTCTGGTTGCATGTGGCGAGATGGTGAAACCATGCGTGGATGCAGCAAAAGCTTTAAATGAAAAAGGTATCAAAACTACAGTGCTTGATATGTATTGTGTAAAACCATTAGATAAAGAAGCAATCATAAAATATGCAGCAAAAGCCAAAGCTGTTGTTACGGTCGAGGAACATTCTCCGTTTGGCGGGCTGGGATCTATGGTAAGTCAGGTAGTTGGAGCAGAATGCCCGAAGAGGGTTATCAACATGGCATTACCAGATGCACCTGTTATCACCGGAACATCCAGAGAAGTTTTTGACTACTATGGTCTGAATGCAGAAGGAATTGAAAAGACAGTAGAGGAAATACTGAGAAAATAACGGAGGAAGTGATGGAAAATTATATTCTTGGTATAGACCAGAGCACACAGGGTACGAAAGCATTACTTTTTGATGATAAAGGGAATCTGATTTCAAGAACAGATCTGCCGCATCGACAGATTATAGACGAGAGAGGCTGGGTTGAGCATGATCCGGAAGAAATTCTGAAAAATACAATTCAGGTTGTCAAAGATCTTGTGAAAAAAAGCGGTGTCAGTAAGGAACAGATCCGCGGAATCGGTATCAGCAACCAGAGAGAAACAGCGATGGTATGGGACAGAGAAAGCGGAAGACCGATATACAACGCAGTCGTATGGCAATGTGCAAGAGGCGAGCAGATATGCAGACAGCTTGAAGAAAACGGATATGCTGAAAAGATCCGACGGAAAACAGGTTTACGTCTTTCACCATATTTTTCAGCGGCAAAAATTGCATGGATTATTCGGAATGTTGAAGGAGCCGGAGAGAAAAATGAGGCTGGAAAGCTATGCATAGGAACCATGGATAGCTGGCTTATATATAAGCTGACAAAAGAACATGTGTTTAAGACAGATTATTCTAATGCATCTCGAACTCAGCTTTTCAATATTACAGATCTCTGCTGGGATAATGAATTATGTCAGTGGTTCGGAGTGAACAAACAGTGCCTGCCAAAGGTGTGTGAATCAGATGAGCTGTTCGGAATGACAGATTTGAATGGATATCTGGAACATCCGATTCCGATTCATGGAGTACTGGGCGATTCGCATGGCGCTTTGTTTGGACAGGGCTGTACAGAACCCGGAATGATAAAGGCAACTTACGGAACCGGCTCATCAATTATGATGAATATCGGTGAAAGACCGGTGCTTTCGGATGAAGGAATTGTAACTTCACTTGCTTATAAAATTGGTGGAAAAGTGAATTATGTTCTGGAAGGAAATATCAATTATACAGGTGCAGTGATTAGCTGGCTAAAAAATGATCTGAAATTAATTGATTCAGCCGGGGAAACGGAAGAACTTGCAAAGGCAGCAAATCCGGAAGATGAAACTTATCTGGTTCCAGCATTCTCGGGCCTGGGCGCTCCTTACTGGGATTCGGATGCAAGGGCTGTCATCAGTGGAATGAGCAGAACGACTGGAAAAAATGAAATGGTAAAGGCGGCACTGGAATCCATCGCCTACCAGATTAGTGATATTGTTAAAATTATGAAAAGAACGGCAGGACTTGAGATTGCAGAGATCAGGGTAGATGGAGGTCCGACAAGAAATCATTTCCTGATGCAGTTTCAGAGTGACATTCTTAATATTCCGGTCAGGGTACCGGATGCAGAAGAATTGTCTGGAATAGGGGCTGCGTATGCCGCAGGAATTGCAATGGGAATATATGATCAGAAGAAGTTATTTGAAAATGTAAACAGAACAGAGTATAAAGCCCAGATGGTTGAGAATGAACGGGAAAGAAAAATGAATGGCTGGAGACAGGCAGTGGAAAAAGCTCTTAGAAAATAAACGATTCTGATAGTGTTTTACCTTTTCGTGTGATAATATATAGACATATAGTCAATATTATTGCATAGAAAAGGTAAAACTATGAAAAGGGTAAAAAAAATTTTTAAGATTATCGGAATCATTATAGGGATCATTTTAATCGCACTCATTGCGTATATCGGCTATCTTTATGCGAGCTATCATCGAATCGAAGACAATTTGCCGCTTGAGGTGGAGTCCCGCGTGGAGCAGGCAGATGCGAAACTTACAACAGGCAAAGAGTATTCTGCACTTACATACAATATCGGTTTTGGGGCATATACTCCGGATTTCAGCTTCTTTATGGATGGCGGGAAATCTTCCTGGGCAAAGAGTAAAGACAGCGTTCTTGAGACAGTTCAGGGAGCCGGAGAACTGGTGGCATCCTATGATCCGGATTTTGCATTGATCGAAGAAGTAGATCTGGATTCTACAAGAAGCTATCATGTGAATGAATATTCTGTTCTGAAAGACTGTATGTCAGATTATGACTGCGTATTTGCACAGAATTATGATTCTGCGTTTCTGTTTTATCCATTTACACAGCCGCATGGCAGCAGTAAATCCGGGCTTGCGCTGTTTTCCAGATATCCGGTGACGGATTCTCTGAGAAGAAGTTTTCCGGTGTCCACTTCTTTCAGTAAGTTTTTTGATCTGGACCGCTGCTACAGTATTTCACGCGTTCCGGTCGATGATGGAAAAGAACTGGTGATTTTTGAACTTCATATGTCTGCTTATGGAAACAGTGACGAGATCCGGGAAGGCCAGATCCAGATGCTTACGGCAGATATGAAGAAAGAATACGATGCAGGTAATTATGTGCTTTGCGGAGGTGATTTTAACCATGATCTGAAGGCGGCTGAGGACGATTCCACAGAGAGAGAATCATGGGCATATCCGTTCCCGAGAAGAGAACTTCCGGATCATTTTTCTTTCTGTATTGACCAGTTGAGTGATGAAGAGCGTGCTTCCCTGTGGGACAGTGCACGTAATGCAGATATGGAATATATTCCGGGCGAGACATATACAGTTACACTGGATGGATTTATTGTTTCTGACAATATTGAATGTTTGAAATATCAAAATATCAATACCGGTTATTCTTATTCAGACCATGATCCGGTGTATGTACAGTTTAAATTAAAGTAAGGTGAGATGACATGACATGTTAGAAGAGACACTTGCAAAGAAACTGATTGAAAGAGTCAGTGAGTACACCAGTTACAATGTCAACATCATGAACGAGGACGGAATCATCATTGCCAGCGTTAATCCGAAGAGAGTCGGTACTTTTCATGAGGCAGCTTATGTGATCACGCATAATGACCGTGATGTCATTATGGTAGAGGATTCTGAAGAATATGAGGGAACTGCACCGGGAATTAACATGGTCATCCAGATCGATGGAAAAAGAATTGGCGTAGTCGGGGTTTCGGGGAAGCCCGAAGAAATCCGGCCGGTCGCAAATATCACGAAGATGGCGATCGAGGTGCTGATTAAATACGAGAGGCAGAAATTACAGTCTATCCGCAGACAGACGAAGAAAGAACGCTTTATTGAGATGATCACTTCCGAAGACCATGCAGATCCGAAAGGGCTCCGTCGCCTTGCAGAGGAACTGCAGTACCGCGAAGACATTATCCGTATCCCAATTCTCTGCTGTCTGGAGCAGCCACAGTATCAGAAGGATTTTCTGGAATCTGTCAAAAAAGGCAGGCTCCATAAAAGCGAGGATATCAGTTTTGCACTCGATGAAAAATATATACTGATTTTTAAGACCATGGATTCCACAGAAAAAAGAATGTTCGCGGAGTATAAGTACATTCTGGCGGAATATCTGCAGGGTACGCTTCAGTGGATGCAGAGAGAGGGAATCGTGTGCCGGTTTTATATCGGTACGTTTCAGAACAGCTTTTTAAAATATCATTATGCGTACCGGCATTGCAGGTGGCTTGAAAAGAATACAAAAAGCAGGCACAACAGTGTTTATTTTTACGATCATATCTGTGATTTCGTTCAGTCGATCGTACCAGAAGATGAACTGGATCATATCTTTAATGTATATGGAAAGCTTTTGCCGGAAGATATGCAGAACAGCTGTAAAGAACTGATCAACACGCTGGTAGATACAAACTTTAACACGGCGAAGGCATCCGAAGCTTTGTATATGCACAAAAATACTTTCCTTTATCAGTATAATAAAATCCGTGATGTACTGAATGTCAATCCACAGAGTTCATATGAGGATAAGTGGTTTTTGATCTTTTTACAGCTTTTCTTGCGAAAAAAATAATACAAACATCTGTTTTGGTATCAGAGAACAAAAATTGCGCAATGATTTGTGTCAGAATACTTTGAAATCCTTTTCTTAGTTTGCTAAAATTCATGTCATTAATGAAAAACCTGATGTAAACAAATGAGAAAAGGGGGAGTTAGTATGACAGGTTTTCCACTTATCATCGCGTTTGTTATCGCGATAATATTAATGATTGTAGCAATTTCAAAGTTCAAGATTCATCCGTTTATTTCCATCATGACCGTATCATTGTTACTCGGTCTGGTTGCCGGAATTCCGCTTGTGAATCAGACAGCAGATGACGGAACTGTAACGCTTGGTCTTGCAAATGTTATCGGACAGGGCTTTTCCGGAACATTCACCAGTATCGGTATCGTAATCATTCTCGGTGCACTCATCGGTACAATTCTTGAAAAAACCGGTGCCGCACTGAAACTGGCAGATATGGTTATCCATATTGTTGGTAAAAACCACCCGGAACTGGCCATGGAACTGATGGGCTGGGTTGTATCTATCCCGGTATTCTGTGACTCCGGTTTCGTTATCCTGAACCCGATCAGAAAAGCACTTGTAAACCGTACCGGTGCATCTTCCGTTGCAATGACAATCGGACTTTCTTCCGGTCTGTACATCGCGCATGTATTTATCCCGCCGACACCTGGCCCGATTGCAGCAGCATCTACTATGGGCGTTGGTGATAACCTTCTTCTGGTTATGGGACTTGGTGCTCTTTGCTCCATCCTTCCGCTGATTGCAGGTTATTTCTTTGCAAAATATATCGGAAAAAAAGTACAGGCAGATGATGAAGCAAATGCAAATGATGTGAAGAAAACATATGAAGAACTTGTTGCTGAATACGGTAAACTTCCGGGAAGCTTTAATGCGGTCGCTCCGATCCTTGTACCGATTATCCTGATGGCACTTGGTTCTATCGCAAGCATGGCAGGACTTACGGGAACAGCAAATGACATTCTTCAGTTCTTTGGAACACCGATCATCGCTCTGGCAGTTGGTACGATCTTTGCAATTGTTCAGCTTTCCGGTGCAGGCAAGATGGCAGATTTTTATGATATTACAAATGAAACACTGAAAACTGTAGGACCAATCCTGTTTGTAACAGCAGCAGGTGGTGTACTTGGTAAAGTAATATCTTCTACAGATATGATCAACTACATTACACAGAATGCAGCACTGCTTGAGAAGATTGGTATCTTCTTCCCATTCATTCTTGCAGCAATCCTGAAAACAGCACAGGGATCTTCTACAGTTGCAATCACAACAACTGCAGGTATTGTAGCTCCGATCCTTACTGTTCTCGGACTTGGAACACCGGTTCGTACCGCTCTGGCAGTTATGGCTATCGGCGCAGGAGCAATGACCGTATCCCATGCAAACGATTCCTATTTCTGGGTTGTTACAAACTTTGGTGGAATGACACCAGAAAAAGGTTATAAAACGCAGACCGTTGCTACCCTGATTCTTGGTATCAGTTCAATGGTTGAAATCTTTATATTATCTCTGTTCTTATAATCAGAGAACCAAAAATTGTATCTTGAGAGGAGACATCCAATGAAGTTTTTATTTGCGTCAGATTCTTTTAAAGGAACCCTGTCTTCTCCGAAAACAGCAGAATTACTCACATGTGCAGCCCGGGAGATTTTTCCGGACTGCATATGTGACAGCATAGAAGTTGCGGATGGCGGAGAAGGTACGACAGATGCAGTTCTTTCGGCAGTAAACGGCAAAAGCAGTTTACTGAAAGTGCATGGACCGTTGTGGGAAGAACTTACCTGCAGTTACGGAATGCTGGATGAAAAAAGAGCAGTCATGGAAATGGCAGCAGCATCCGGACTTCCACTGGTACCGGATGAAAAAAGAGATCCACGATATACAACTTCCTATGGAACCGGCGAAATGATCCTGGACGCTTTAAATAAAGGCTTCCGTGATATTTCCATAGCAATCGGCGGTTCTGCAACAAACGATGGCGGAATCGGCTGCATCCGCGCACTGGGTGTACGTTTCCTTGATGAAAACGGGGAAGAGCTGAAAGGTTGTGGCGAAGATCTGATCAAAATCCGCAAGATTGATGTATCCGATATGAATCCGCTTGTAAAAGAATGCAATTTCACGGTAATGTGTGACGTGACCAATCCTCTGTGCGGAAAAGACGGTGCGACCTATACATTCGGAAAACAAAAAGGTGCAACACCTGAGATTCAGGATGAGCTGGAAAAAGGAATGCAGAACTACCGTGATATCCTGAAAGCACAGTTTGGTGTCGATATGGACCAGATAGAAGGTGCTGGAGCAGCAGGCGGACTTGGAGCAGCACTGATGGTTTTCCTGAAGGGAACGTTGAAATCAGGAATTGAAACAGTACTTGATCTGGTTGATTTTGACAAACGTTTGGAAGGCGTTGATATAGTTGTCACCGGTGAGGGTGCGACCGACTGGCAGTCTGTATTCGGCAAAGTTATGCAGGGCGTTGGCATGCACTGCAAGGCACATAACATTCCGGCAGTGGCAATCGTAGGCAGCATGGGAACAGGTGCTGAAGATATTTTCGATTATGGAATTGACTCGATGATCACAACGATCAACGGAGTGATGACACTTCCCGAGGCACTGGAAAATGCGGAGGAACTTTACCTTTGCGCAGCAAGAAGAATGTTCCGTATGCTGCGCGCAGGAAGCAGACTTGCATAAAGAATAACATATGGTTTTATAAGAAAGAATGCTGTACGAGAGAAAATCGTACAGCTTTTTTCTTTCCGGCAGGCGGAAATAGGAACACAGCGCAGAAATGGATGGTTGAAAAAGCTTTCAATGGCATTTATACTTAATATAGATTAAATGATTGTTCTTATCAACCGGAAAAGGAGAAAGCGAACATGAAAAATTATTCTGAAGATGCAAGCAAACAGTATCATATTCAGGTAGGTCAGGGTGATGTTGGCCGTTACGTGATCTTGCCGGGAGACCCGAAACGCTGCAAAAAGATCGCGGAGTATTTTGATGATCCGGTTTTTGTAGCAGACAACAGAGAATATGTAACTTATACAGGAACACTGGACGGCGTAAAAGTAAGTGTAACTTCTACCGGTATCGGCGGCCCGTCAGCTTCAATCGCAATGGAAGAGCTTTATCGCTGCGGAGCAGACACCTTTGTCCGCATCGGGACCTGTGGCGGAATGCAGCCGGAAGTAAAGAGTGGTGATGTGGTCGTTGCAACGGGCGCTATCCGTATGGAAGGTACCAGTAAGGAGTATGCTCCGATTGAATTTCCGGCAGTGGCAAATCTGGAAGTGATCAACGCGCTTGTGGAAGGTGCAAAGAGAGAACACTGTGAATTTCATACAGGAGTAGTACAGTCTAAAGATTCATTTTACGGCCAGCATGAACCGGAAGTAAAACCGGTCAGCTATGAACTGATGAATAAATGGGAAGCATGGAAACGTCTTGGCTGTCTAGCTTCTGAGATGGAATCTGCGGCACTGTTTGTTGTGGCAAATTATTTAAGGGTACGTGCAGGAGCCTGCTTTCTTGTGATTGCCAATCAGGAAAGAGAAAAATCAGGACTGGAAAACCCGGTAGTGCATGACACGGACAAAGCAATCAAAGTTGCAGTAGAGGCAGTCCGTGAACTCATTCGTGCAGATAAAGAACAGGAAAAAAGAAAATAAAACCGGATGGTTCAGAGAGACTCAGAAAGGCAGGCAGAATTATGGACAAAAAACAGATTGAAGAAATGATCGATTTGGCGATTAAGCAGTTGGATTATTCTTATGTACCGTATTCCCATTTTCATGTGGGAGCGGCACTTCTGGCAAAGAATGGAACATATTATACAGGGTGCAATATTGAAAATGCAGCTTATACGCCAACAAACTGTGCTGAAAGAACAGCTTTTTTTAAGGCAGTCAGCGAAGGGGTAAAAGAATTTGAAGCTATCTGTATTGTGGGTGGTAAGGATGGAATCCTGACAGAGTATGCAGCACCGTGTGGTGTGTGCAGACAGGTAATGATGGAGTTTTGTGATCCGAAAACATTTAAGATTATTCTGGCAGTCAGCAAAGATAAATATGATGTCTTTACCTTAAATGAACTTTTTCCACTTGGATTTGGACCGGATGATCTGGCATAGATTATAATAGCATAAAAGAGGTGATGTTATGAACCAGAGTGAGAGAAGAAGATACCTGATCCAGGAGTTATTAAACGAGCAAAAAGAATACAGTAATTATTCAATTCCGGAAGATTCGCAGGGGCAGAAAGATCTGCTCCGTGGACTTCTTAATGTACGTGCACCGAAGATGCTCAGCAGAGAATTTCTGAAGATTCAGGATGAGTATCTGAAAGAGGAGACGGAGAAAAAAGGCATCACAGAGCTTGCTGATCTCACTCCGGTCGAGCAGGGAATCTATCTCTGGCAGGGTGATATTACTACGCTTCGCTGTGACGCGATCGTCAATGCGGCGAACAGTAGAATGACTGGATGTTATGCGCCAAATCATAAATGTATCGACAACTGCATCCATACCTTTGCAGGTGCGCAGCTTCGCTATGAATGCGCACAGATGATGAAAGCACAGGGGCATGAGGAACCGACAGGGCAGGCGAAGATCACTGCCGCATATAACCTGCCGTGTCGTTATATCCTGCATACGGTAGGCCCGATCATTTATGGCAGAGTAACGGAGAAAGACTGTGAACTGCTTGCCGGAAGTTATCGTTCCTGCCTCGAGCTTGCAGCACAGAATCATCTCGAAAGTGTAGCATTTTGCTGCATTTCTACAGGTGAATTTCATTTCCCGAAGGAACGCGCAGCCGAGATTGCCGTTCGGACAGTGAGAGAATTTTTACAAAAAGAAACCAGCGTAAAAAAAGTAATTTTTAATGTATTTAAAGATTATGACAGGGAAATATACGAACATACACTGGCAAAAAAATAAGGAAATATGCTATACTGAATGTATTGAAATTATCAATGGGGTTTCTTACAAAACAAGAGGAGGTTTTTCCAATGAGAGAAGTAAAAGCAGTAAAAATCAATGCAGCAGATTTTGCACCATACGGCACATTCTGTAACATGACAGAGCCGGAGGGATATCCGCTGTCAGGAGAAATCCATAAGTTTTATCCGGACCGCATTTCCGGAACCTGTGTGGGAAGCATGGCATTTTCTCCAATTGCAGTCCGTAAGGATGAAAGAGTTGTCAAAATGGCAGAATATCATACAACGACATGGGAAGGCATCGTGGCATTGGACGATGATATGATCATTCATGTTGCACCGGCATCCGGCGGTACACCTGTACCGGAACTTGCGAAAGCATTTATCGTTCCGAAAGGATACATGGTAAAAATCAATGCGGCAATCTGGCATCTCTGTCCACTTCCACTCAACAATGATGAGCTTCACGCGATGATCATTCTCCCGGAATGTACATACGCAAATGACTGTACAGTTGTTGAATTCGAAGAAAAAGACTGGTTCAAAATCACAGAATAAAAAATCCTCCGGGTTTATTGCCCGGGGGACTTTTTTCAGAAGATCAGATCTGTAAATCCAGTGGATACAAGGAACAGGATCAGCATTACGACCGGCACGACATAGCGGATCATGAAGCGGTACAGACCGGCACGTTTGAAATGCTCGCCATTTCGTTCTACTTCTCCGACGATCCAGTCAGGTCCGATTACCCAGCCGATCAGAATACTGGTCAGCAGAGAAATAAACGGCATCAGGAAGCTGTTGCTGATGTAGTCCATGACATCAAGAAGCTGTCCGACGGAACCATTTGGAAGGCTAAGTTCGAAATACAGTTTGTTGTATCCGAGACAGATCAGAATTGCGGTGATCAGCGAATAAATACCGACAGCACCGCACATTCTTTTGCGAGGTTTATGGTAAAGTTCCATACAGTTAGCAACTAGGGTTTCCATGACGGAAACGCAGGATGTCAGTGCCGCAAAGCCCATCATCAGGAAGAACGCGACTGCAACAGGACGGCCGAGGACTCCCATGGCATTGAAGACTTTGGGCAGTGAGATAAAGATCAGGCTCGGTCCGGAAGCCATGCCGTCTGTGCCGAGAAATACGAATACAGCCGGGATGATCATCATTCCTGCAAGAAAAGCAACACCTGTATCAAAAATCTCAATCTGGTTGGTTGCCTTGTTCAGATTGACTTCATTTTTTACATAGGATCCATAAGTGATCATGATACCCATGGAAACGCTCAGAGAAAAGAATAACTGGCTCATGGCATCCAGAAGAATTTCAAGAAAGCGCTTCACGGTAAGACCGTTGAAATCAGGCGTTATATAAAAAGCAAGTCCCTGCAGACCTGTACGGACACTTCCGTCTGTATCGGTGTGTGTCAGAGTCAGTGAAAAGATTGCGATGATCAGGATAAGTAAAATCAGGCCAGGCATAATGATCTTTGAAAACTGCTCGATTCCTTTTTCTACGCCACGATATACGATCCATGCAGTCAGAGCAAGAAAGACCAGCATAAACACGATCGGAGCAATGTCTGAGGTGATAAAAGATGTAAAATATCCGTCAGTTGCGGCATCTTTTCCATCAGAGATAATATAGGTAACAAAATATTTCGTGATCCATCCGCCGATGACAGAGTAATATGTCATGATCAATGTCGGCACAAGAAATGTCAGTTTACCGAGAAACTTCCATTTCGGATTGAGCGCTTCAAACGCCCGGAGTGCATTTTTCTTGGTTTTTCGCCCAATCGCAACATCTGTTGTGAGCAGAACAAATCCGAAGGTAAGCACCAGAACCAGATAAACCAGCAGGAACAGACCGCCGCCGTCTTTCGCACAGAGATATGGGAAGCGCCATATATTTCCCACACCCACGGCGCTTCCGGCTGCGGCAAGAACGAAGCCGATCGAGCCGGAAAAACTACTTCCTTTTTCTTTCATTTTTAATTCCCCCTGCAAATTGAATTAAGGGCCAGGAAAACCTGACCCGTTAAGTCTATTTTAGCAGAAAAGAACAGAAGTGCAACCGGTAAAAATAATGCCTGAAGTACAGTTTCGTGTTTGTGAAACAGAACTGTACAGATCAGTACCGTAAGGCAGGTCATATGCATAATCCAGAAGAAGTGTACTGACGCTGCTTCCGGCTGTCTTCTGGATCATAAAGGTATCTTACTGCATTTAGACTGAAAAATGATGAGGGGTTACAAAAAACAAAGGAGAATTTACATGGATCATAAGATAAAAGTCCTCTTTCTGGATATTGACAATACACTTCTGGATTTTGATGCAGGTGCGGCATGGGCGATGAATCTGTGTTTTAAGAAGGCTGGGCTTGAATACCGTCCGGAAATGTTTGCGGTATTTAAAGAAGAAAATAATAAAATCTGGCGTCGGATCGAACTCGGGAAACTGACGATGGACGACCTCTTTTATGTGCGCTGGCAGACGGTGCTCCGACATCTCGGACTTACCGCAGACGGTGTGGAGATGGAGAGAGAATTCCGCAGGCTTCTCCATTTAAGTGCAATCCCGGTAGATGGGGCGAAAGAGATTCTCGAGTATTTATATAAGAAGAAATATTGCCTTTGTGCTGCAAGCAACGGTCCTTATGACCAGCAGATCAACCGTCTGAAAAGTGCGGATATGCTGGAATATTTTACATACTGTTTTGTTTCTGAGACAGTTGGGGCGGACAAACCCAGCCGGCAGTTTTTTGACGGCTGCATGAAGGAATTTACGGATGTTCTGCCATCGGAATGTATGATGATCGGAGATTCCCTGACCGCAGATATTGAAGGTGGACAGGCTTACGGGATGTCCACATGCTGGTTTGTGCACTCTGGGGATAAAAGTGCCATTCAGCAAAATAATGGTGGAAAAGTAGTTGATCATATCATCTATGAGCTTGCTGAACTGAAAAATATCTTATAAAAAAGATTTCCGGAATCATGCATAAAATCCGTTTTCTTCCAGATACTATCACCGTATTGTAAATAAAAAGAGAGGAAGCGGATACGATGATATTAAAAGAAAAAGAACGCACAACGATTCAGGACTTACAGACACAGGAAAAAAGCTGTATTGAAAAATACGGAAGATATGCGCAACAGGCAAAAGATCCGGAACTGAAAAATCTTTTTCAGACTTTGCAGCAGAAAGAAAGAGAACATTACGAATCTCTGGATCGTGTACTTCGCGGAGAAGTTCCGCAGTGTAACTGTAACGACAGTGACGGCAGGGACTATCAGCCGAAAGCTGCTTATACTGCAATGAGTTCTCCGGAGGACAAACAGCAGGATGCTTTTCTGGCAACTGATTGTATTGCGACAGAAAAGCTTGTTTCCGGAGAATATAATTCAGAAGTGTTTGCTTTTGGCGACAGTGGTGTGCGCAAGCTGCTTGCAGACATTCAGGTAGAAGAGCAGAACCACGCAGAGATGCTTTACAAGTACAAAACCGTAAACGGTATGGTATAAAATACAACAACAGAATATAATAACAAAAAGCATATAAATGCTCCCGGACGGCAATTAACAAGGCTGTCTGAGGAGCTTTTTTGCGTTATGCTGTCAAAATAAAAATTCAGTTTTACAAACATTTTACAGTGTTATGATTATGCATTTTACTTTTCGCCCTTATACTTGCACTTGTCAATGAGGAAAACAATTGAATATAGCAAAATAAAGAGGAGATTTTATCATGAAGAAAAAATTTTTAGCAATCGTTACAGCAGCACTTATCGGAACAACCGCATTCGCAGCAACTGCAAGCGCAGCAAGCGGAACTATTGATGTAATTTCACGAGAAGACGGATCCGGAACAAGAGGAGCATTCATCGAACTGTTCGGAATCGAAGAAAAACAGGGTGATGAAAAAGTTGACATGACAACAGAAGATGCAAGTATCACAAACAGCACTTCCGTTATGATGACAACAGTTGCAGGCGATGAGAACGCAATCGGTTACATTTCCCTTGGTTCTCTGAATGATACAGTAAAAGCAGTAAAGATTGACGGTGCAGAAGCATCCGCAGAAAACGTAGCAAATGATACATACAAAGTATCCCGTCCATTCAACATCATAACAACTGACAAACTCAGCGATGCAGCAAAAGATTTCGAAAACTACATTCTCAGTTCTGACGGACAGCAGATCGTAGAAGACAACGGATACATCAAAGTAGCTGATGATGCTAAAGCATATGAGCAGAGTGATGCAGAAGGTAAAGTCGTTGTAGCCGGTTCTTCTTCCGTAACACCGGTTATGGAAAAACTGAAAGAAGCATATGAAAAAGCAAACGGCGGCAAGATCACAGTAGAAGTACAGCAGAGCGATTCCACAACAGGTATCACATCCGCAGCAGAAGGCATCTGTGACATCGGTATGGCATCCCGTGAACTGAAAGATGAAGAAACAACTGAAAATCTTACAGCAACTGAAATTGCAAGAGACGGCATCGCAGTTGTAGTAAACAATGACAATGATATTGATGAGCTGACCAGTGATCAGGTAAAAGCAATCTTCACAGGTGAGACAACAGACTGGGAAGATCTGGCTAAATAAGTAAGACCGATACAAAACGACAGAAGATGAAGCCCGGGTCACCGGGCTTCGTGTATGTCCTGCATTACATATCAGGGACGTGCCGGCGGTGTGCATCCGATGATAATTATGAGAGAGGAAGAGTCCTGTATGAATAGATTTAAAGAACAGGCCATGAAAATTGTTTTTATGGTGGCTGCCTGTGCTTCAGTCCTGGCAGTATTTCTGATTTGTTTGTTTCTGTTTGCCAATGGAATTCCGGCGATTGCCAAGATCGGACCGCTGAAATTCTTACTCGGAACAGTCTGGAAACCATCCAATGACAAATTTGGAATTTTCCCGATGATAATTGCCAGTATTTATGTAACAGGCGGCGCAATTCTGGTGGGTGTACCGATTGCCTTACTTACATCTGTATTTATGGCACGCTACTGTCCGCAGAAAATTTATCGTCCGCTGAAATCCGGAATTGAGCTGATGGCAGGAGTTCCTTCCATAGTTTATGGTTTCTTTGGTCTTGTACTGATGGTACCGCTTATTCGAAATACCTTTGGAGGAACCGGTACAAGCTGGCTGGCAGCATCCCTTCTTCTGGGAATCATGATTCTGCCGACAATTATCGGACCGACAGAATCCGCTCTTCGAAGTGTACCGGAAAGCTATTATGAAGGTTCACTTGCACTGGGGGCAACGAAAGAAAGAAGTATTTTTGTGGTTATGCTTCCGGCAGCAAAATCCGGTATTCTGGCAGCTGTAGTTCTCGGAATCGGTCGTGCGATCGGTGAGACAATGGCAGTGATCATGGTAGCCGGAAACCAGGCAAGAATGCCTGCAGGTTTACTCAAAGGTCTTCGTACAATGACAGCAAATATCGTAACTGAAATGGGTTATGCAACCGGACTTCACAGAGAAGCACTGATTGCAACAGGAGTTGTACTTTTTGTATTTATCCTGATCATCAACCTGAGTCTTTCTTTACTGAACAGGAGGTCAGAGAATGCAAACTAATACAGCAGTAGTTGAACCGACGGTGGAAAATATGAAAAAAAGAAATCAGACATCAACAGCAGACCGCATTCATTCGTATCTGCGTCATCCGGGCTCCGGAGTACTTGTCCTTCTCACGATCGGGGCGGCAATAGTTACTTTTGCAGTATTATTTTTTCTGGTAGCATATATCCTCGTAAAAGGTATCCCGTATCTGACACCGGATCTTTTTAGCCTGGAATATACATCCGACAATGTATCTCTTATGCCATCACTGATCAATACCTTTATCATGACAGCTTTATCGTTGGTGATTGCTGCACCGCTCGGAATTTTCGCGGCAATTTATCTTGTAGAATATGCAAAAAAAGGCAATAAACTGGTACAGGTTATTCGTATTACGGCAGAGACACTCTCTGGTATTCCGTCTATCGTATATGGTCTGTTTGGTATGCTGTTTTTTGTAACAGCACTTCATTGGGGAATGTCACTTCTGGCAGGTGCATGTACCCTTGTTATAATGGTACTTCCGTTGATTATGAGAACCGCAGAAGAAGCATTGAAAGCAGTTCCGGATTCTTACAGAGAGGCAAGCTTCGGTCTGGGAGCAGGCAAGCTTCGTACGATTTTTACGATCGTGCTGCCGTCTGCAGTACCTGGAATCCTTGCAGGAATCATCCTTGCAATCGGACGTATTATTGGCGAAACAGCAGCTCTTCTTTACACTTCAGGAACGGTTGCACAGGTACCGAATCTGATGGGTTCCGGACGTACACTGGCACTTCATATGTATGTACTTTCCAGTGAAGGCCTTCACATGAATCAGGCATCTGCAACTGCGGTTGTGATCCTGTTATTTGTATTACTGATTAACGGTTTGTCCGGTATGGTGGCAAAACGTATCGCGAAAGGATAACGAAACATGAGTGATAATATTAAACTTTCTATTGAAGATATGAATCTCTATTACGGAAATTTTCATGCATTACATGATATCAATATGCATATTCCGGAAAAAGAAATAACCGCTTTTATCGGACCGAGTGGATGTGGAAAATCAACTCTTCTGAAGTCTCTGAACCGAATGAATGACCTTGTTGAGGGATGTAAAATTACTGGAAAAGTAGAACTTGACGGAGAAGATATTTATGGTGACATGGATGTAAATCTTCTCCGAAAAAGAGTCGGAATGGTATTCCAGAAACCGAATCCGTTCCCGATGAGTATTTATGATAATGTAGCTTACGGACCGAGAACACATGGCATCAGATCCAAGGCAAAGCTGGACGAAATCGTAGAAAAATCTCTTCGAGATGCAGCAATCTGGGACGAAGTCAAAGACAGATTAAAGAAAAGTGCGCTGGGTATGTCCGGTGGACAGCAGCAGAGACTTTGCATTGCTAGAGCACTGGCAGTTGAGCCGGAAGTGCTTCTGATGGATGAGCCGACATCTGCACTTGATCCGATTTCTACATCAAAGATCGAAGAGCTTGCAATGGAATTAAAAGGAAAATATACGATTGTGATCGTTACGCATAATATGCAGCAGGCGACCCGAATTTCTGATAAAACAGCATTCTTTCTTCTGGGAGAAGTTGTAGAATTCAGCGATACAGATACTCTGTTTTCCATGCCGAAAGACAAGAGAACAGAGGACTATATTACAGGGAGGTTTGGTTGATTATGGCAACGCATTTCGAACGGCAGCTTGAAGCACTCCATGTGCAGATCATCACGATGGGAAGCTTTTGCGAAAAAGCAATTTCTCTTTCTAATAAAGCAATCCGGGGTGAGGATTGTATTAAAGCAATTTTTGAGACAGACAGAGAAATTGATACAAAAGAACGTGAGATTGAGAATCTCTGTATGCGTATCCTGCTTCACCAGCAGCCGGTAGCAAGAGATTTACGAGAGGTTTCCGCAGCACTGAAAATGATCTCAGATATGGAACGAATCGGAGATCAGGCAGCAGATATTGCAGATCTTTCAAAGTATATTGATGAGAAACATGTTGAAATTCCTCCGCTTATCGGAAAGATGGCAGAAATGACGGTCAACATGGTCACAGAAAGCGTTGATGCCTTTGTAAAACGTGATCTGGAACTCTGCCGAAAAGTAATCGATGATGATGATCAGGTAGATGATGCATTTAATCAGATCAAAGAGGAACTGGCAGAGCTGATGTACCAGAATCTGGATGCAAAAGCAGGACTGGATCTTTTAATGACTGCAAAATATATGGAACGAATCGGAGATCATGCGGTGAATATTGCTGAGTGGGTCGAGTATGCGATTACAGGCGAACACAGAAACAATGAGCACCAAATGGGAGGCTGATAACGTGACAAAGAAAATCTTTAAATCAAATATACTGGTGGCAGTGGTTGTGCTGATATTTGGGATTGCATGTGTGATGGCAATCCTTTATCAGCATTTCGGCAAACAAATCAATACAGAACTGGAAAAAGAGGCAACTTATCTGGCATATGGAGTAGAACAGAACGGCATGGATTATCTGAATCAGATTAAAGAAAAAGATGACCGTATTACGTATATCGCGGAGGACGGAACGGTTCTTTATGATAATCAGGCAGATTCTTCTTCTATGGAAAATCACAGTGACCGTAAAGAAGTTCAGGAAGCGCTGAAATCAGGAAGCGGACGTGCAGAACGTGATTCAAAAACACTGTCACAGAAGACGATATACTATGCACTGCGCCTCTCAGACAATACAGTGCTTCGTGTTTCCAGTACACAGTTCTCAGTATGGGTGCTTCTTATGGAGATGGTGCCGCCGATGATCGGTATTGCAGTCGTGATGCTGATACTGGCCGGTCTTGTGTCTATGCATATGGCAAATAAAATTGTGGAGCCGATCAATAATGTAGATCTTGAGCATCCGGAGGAAAATCAGATTTATGAAGAAGTAGGCCCTCTTTTAAGTAAGATATATAAGCAGAACAGACAGATCAGAAGCCAGCTGGAAGCAGCCAGACGAAATCAGGAAGAGTTTACGATAATTACAGAAAATATGCAGGAAGGTCTCCTTGTGATCGACAGTTATACAATGATCCTGTCGGGAAATTCCAGTGCATGGAAAATGTTTCAAATGCAGACACCAAAGATTGGGGAATGCGTTTATTCGCTGAACCGTGGTGAAGAATTCCGTCTTATGATCGAACAGGTTCTGCGTGGAGAACACGGAAGTGTACGTCTGCGTCTGGGCGGCGAAGTCGTTCAGATGATCGCGAACCCTGTTACCAGAGAACAACGGGTGGTAGGTGCAGTACTTCTGCTGATCAACGAAACAGAAAAGGTGGAACGCGAACAGCTGCGCAGAGAATTTTCAGCAAATGTTTCACATGAGCTGATGACGCCTCTGACTGCAGTATCCGGCTTTGCAGAGATTATCCGAAATGGTATGGTCAGACAGGAAGATGTACAGAAATTTGCAGGCAGAATTTATGATGAAGCCCAGCGCCTGATCGCGTTGATAGAGGATACGATTCGGGTATCTCAGCTTGATGAGGGAGAAACTCCGTATGACTGGGAAGAGTTGGATGTGTGTCAGGTTGTCAGAGATGTGTGCGGCAGACTGAAAGAGATTGCTGATAAGAAAAACGTTCATTTTTATATTGACGGGGATAAAACGATGCTGTACAGCGTGCGTCCTATTCTGGATGAAATCATTTATAATCTCTGCGATAATGGAATCAAATATAATAAAGAGGACGGTACAGTAAGCATTCATCTGCGTGATCTGGGCAAACAGGTAGAGATTCGAGTCAAAGATAACGGTATAGGAATCCCGGCAGAAGATCAGAAGCGCGTATTTGAAAGATTCTATCGCGTGGACAAGAGCCACTCCAAAGAAATCGGAGGTACCGGCCTCGGTCTTTCTATTGTAAAACATGGTGTAGGTTTCCTGGGAGGAACCCTGGATCTGGTCAGCGAGATCGGCAGAGGAACCGAGATTACCATGACCTTCCCGAAAAAACGGAAAACAATTTAAGAACATAAAAAAGATACTGACGCAATTAAAAAAGCGTTCAGTATCTTTTTTGGTTAGTAGCAATATGCGCCTTCATAACTGTTGCAGGATTCTTTCTTACGGGAAAGATTCTCACAGGAGCTGCAGCGGTTGCAGAATTCCTGTTCATAACAGGTGGCGCAGACACAATTCCCACAGTTGCTGCGGTCATAGGCCGGAGTACAGGTGTAGGGAAGAGTATCGTTTGGGCGTTCTTCCGTCATTATTTTCACCTCTCCTGATACGTTTTTGATAACTGTATTATATCTCTGTATATCAACAGATTCAAGAAAATAATGAGAAAAATTATTAATTTTCAGAAGAATTAAAATATTCTATTTTGCTTCCCATCTTCCAGATGCACCGCATGGCAGCACCAGTCCGTTTGAAGTAACAGGAAGTCCGATTTCCTGAGAATCAACATGTCCGTCGAAATCCTTAAGTTCTGTTGAAAGCATATAGGTCAGCACAGCCGGTGCAAGTCCTGTCGTATAGGAGTTGATCAGGAAAAACAGTGGATTCGGGCTTAAAAGCTTCACGCACAGCTTGATGAGCGGATGAATTGCCTCCTCAATCTTCCAGATCTCACCTTTCGGTCCACGGCCGTAAGAAGGTGGATCCATGATGATCGCATCGTAGTGATTTCCACGTCGGATCTCACGTTCTACAAATTTTACACAGTCATCAACGAGCCAGCGGATCGGTGCTTCAGAGAGTCCGGATGCAGCCGCATTTTCTTTTGCCCAGTTGACCATACCTTTGGAGGCATCAACATGTGTAACATGTGCGCCGGCAGCGGCAGCAGCCAGAGTCGCACCGCCTGTATAGGCAAAAAGATTCAGAACTTTGACCGGACGGCCTGCGTTACGGATCTTATCTCCGAACCAGTCCCAGTTGACTGCCTGTTCCGGAAAAAGTCCGGTATGTTTGAAACTGAATGGTTTCAGATGGAAGGTCAGATCTTTGTAATGAAGATCCCACTGCTGTGGCAGATCAAAGAATTCCCATTCCCCGCCGCCTTTTTTGCTTCTGTGGTAGTGGGCATTCATGTTTTTCCATCCACGGCTTACCTTCGGGGTATCCCAGATAACCTGCGGGTCCGGACGGACCAGCGTGTATTTACCCCAGCGCTCCAGTTTCTCGCCGCAGGAAGTGTCAATTACTTCGTATTCTTTCCAGTCATTTGCAATCCACATATATATGATAACCTTTCTTATAGTCTTATTTATATAGTAAAATATCTCTATCTCATCAGTATAGGTGAATCGTGACGATTCCGCAAGTAAAACTATGTAGTTTCGGGTATACAGACGATACATTTTGCGGAAATTCGTTCAAATTCGCACTTTATCACTTTGATTTGAAAAAATTTTTTACAAATAGAGAGGTGGCGGGGCTTGACAAGCAGTACTTTACAATACTAAAATATACGAGATAATAATTTAAGATCAAAAAGCTATTTAAGATGAAAGAATTTTTGCCGGGACAGGATTCTGGAAGCGGCACGAGGAGGACGAATATGCAGAAATACAGTGAGATGAGTAAAGAACAGCTTCAGGCTCTCAAGAAAGAGCTGGATCAGCAGTATGCAGAAATTAAGGCACAGGGACTGGCCCTTGATATGTCACGTGGTAAGCCGTCAGTTGATCAGCTGAATATTTCCATGGATATGATGGATGTTCTGTCAAGCAGTACAGACCTGAGATGTGAGACTGGTGTTGACTGCCGTAACTATGGTGTCATGGATGGTATTCCGGAAGCCAAACGTCTTCTCGGAGAGATTTCCGAAGTAGATCCGGAACACATTATTATTTACGGAAACTCCAGTCTGAATGTTATGTTTGATACTGTATCACGTTCTATGACTCATGGTGTTATGGGAAATACTCCATGGTGTAAACTGGATAAAGTAAAATTTCTCTGTCCGGTTCCGGGATATGACCGCCACTTCAAGATTACAGAATTTTTCGGTATCGAGATGATCAATGTGCCGATGTCACCGGAAGGCCCGGATATGGATATGGTTGAGAAACTTGTAAGCGAAGATCCGGCAATCAAAGGTATCTGGTGTGTACCGAAATACTCTAATCCGCAGGGATATACTTATTCTGAAGAAACCGTAAAACGTTTTGCACGTCTGAAACCGGCAGCACCGGATTTCCGTATCTACTGGGACAATGCGTACAGTGTACATCATCTTTATGATGACGAGAAAGAACAGGATTTCCTGCTTGAGATTCTGGATGAGTGCGCAAAGGCCGGCAATCCGGATATGGTTTACAAATTTACTTCAACTTCCAAGATCAGCTTCCCGGGTTCCGGTATCGCTGCATTAGCTGCATCAAAAGCAAACCTTGATGATATTCGTAAATATATTACAGTACAGACCATCGGACATGATAAACTGAATCAGCTCCGTCATGTAAAATTCTTCAAGAATCTTGACGGTGTTCATGCACACATGAGCAGGCATGCAGCAATCCTCCGTCCGAAATTTGAGATGGTAGAGGCAACTCTCGAGAAAGAACTCGGCGGACTCGGAATCGGAGAATGGACAACTCCGAAGGGAGGTTACTTCATTTCTTTCGAATCCATGGATGGATGCGCGAAAAGAATTGTAGCAATGGCAAAAGAAGCCGGTGTCGTAATGACTGGAGCAGGAGCTACCTATCCATATGGTAAAGATCCAAAGGACAGCAATATCCGTATTGCTCCGTCTTTCCCACCAATTGACGAGCTGGAAAAGGCTGCGAAGGTTTTCGTTGTCTGCGTAAAACTTGCCAGCGTAGAGAAACTTCTGGCAGAATAAAATTCTGACTTGAACAGCAATAATAAAATTTCATAGCCGCGAACGTTAAGGAGGCGCCATGACGGAAGAAAACAAGAGTATGGACAAAGGAAGAAAACTACTGATCGGTTTAATCATTGTACTGCTCCTGCTTACCGCAGGCGCCTACTTTTTTGGTGTATATTATTTTACCGGGCATTTTCTTCCTGGGTCACAGGTGAATGGTTTTAATTGTTCTTACATGACTGAGGACGAGACCGAAAATCTTCTGAAACAAAAGACTGCAGTCTATGCACTTGCGGTGCGTACAAGAGGAGACGGTCAGGAGGGAATCACAGCAGAAGAAATCAACCTTCAATATACATCAGATGGCAGTGTCAGGAAGCTTTTGCATGACCAGAATCGTTTTATCTGGTTCCTTGCATTCAGCCAGCAGCAGACTTATGAATTGCCGGCATCGGTATCGTATGACGAAGATCTGTTTAAGAAGAAGATCGACAGCCTGAAGTGCCTTCAGAATAATATAGAGCCGGAGGATGCCTATATCAGAGAGCTGGAGGATAGTTTCGAAGTCGTTCCTGAGATTGAAGGTACAAAGATTGATTATGAAAAGCTGATGGAAGACATTTCTAATGCGGTCAGGACAGGTCGTACAGTTGCAGAGCTGGAAGCTGACGGTTGTTATATCAACCCGACAGCCTATGCATCGGATCTTACTAAGGACTGTGAACAGATGAATGATCTGACCGATGTTGTGGTGACTTATGATTTCAGTGACCGCAAGGAGACGGTGGATCGCTCTGTGATAAAGGGCATGCTTGACAGAGATGAAAATGATAATCTGGTCGTGAGTAAGGATGCAGTAGCTGCTTATGTGGCGGATCTTGCCGGTAAATATGATACGGCAGGTACAGAACGGGCATTTTCTACATATGATAACAGAGATATCACTGTATCCGGTGGAAATTACGGATGGGTGATCAACCAGCAAAAAGAAGCCGATGCACTGTACAAAGACATCACAGAGAAAAAAACTGAGGTGCGTGAACCGATCTACGAGCAGGAAGCTGCCAGCAGAAAGATAAATGATATAGGATATTCTTATATTGAAATTGACCTGAGTGCCCAAAGAATGGTATTATATCAGAGTGGAAGTCCGGTGGTGGATACCGGGCTGGTGGCAGACAGCAGTACGCTGACCGGTGTATATGCACTGGGAGAAAAAGAATCTTCTGCAGTACCAGGCGGTGGAGATGGTGAAACAGTAGATTTCTGGATGCCATTTACAGACAAAACAGGCATATATGGAAAAGCAGGTCTGGATGTAAACGGATATGATTTTTCAGATGATGCGGATATCGCAGCTTTCGGAAGTGACGATGAGAATAGTGGAACCAGCGTATTTTCAGAGCCGAAATCATCCACAGAGGGCTGTATAGCGGTACCTGAAGAGCAGGCGCAGTTAATTTATCAGACAGTAGAAGCTGGAATACCGGTTGTCATATATAAGTGATCATAACTGTGAAAAGACAAAACAGTGTAACCAGTACAGCAAAGGAGCTGCAGGGATTCTGAGAGGGATCTTTGCAGCGGTTTTTGCGTTTCAGGAGAGGTGATAATATGAAAATTGTTGTATTAGCAGGGGGAACAAGTACAGAAAGGGATGTATCGATCGTATCCGGCACAGGAATCTGCGGTGCGCTGCGTCAGAAAAATCATCAGGCAATTCTGGTCGATGTTTTTTGCGGACTGGAGAATGTAGACTGGGCAGATCCTTTTCCGGAAAGCTATGATGTAGAGCAGGCAGTTTCCTACATCAAGAGTTTTAATACGCGCATCGAAGAGTTAAAAAAAAGCAGGAAAGAATTTTTCGGACCGAATGTCCTGGAACTTTGTAAGAAAGCGGATTTTGTTTTCCTCGGACTGCATGGATCCAACGGCGAGGACGGAAGACTGCAGGCTGTATTTGACCTGATGGGAATTCCGTATACCGGAACAGGCTATCTCAGCAGTGCGATGGCGATGGACAAAGGTGTTACGAAAGCCATGTTCCAGATGCGTGGTGTACCGACACCGGGCGGCAAAGCCATGAAGAAAAAAGACCGCGTGGAGACACCGCAGGAGCTTGGCCTGGATTTCCCTGTTGTAGTCAAGACATGCTGTGGCGGTTCCAGCATTGGTGTTTATATCGTAGATAATCAGGCTGATTATACGAAAGCTCTGGATGGAGCATTTACCTATGAAAATGAAGTTGTCGTAGAAGAATTTGTCGAAGGTACTGAGTATACGGTTGCTGTTGTGGACGGCAAAGCATATCCGGTTGTACAGATCGTTCCGGTTCAGGGATTCTATGATTATGAGAATAAATACAAACCGGGCGCAGTGAAAGAAACCTGTCCGGCACCGATTTCCGAAGAACTGACCAGACGTCTTCAGGAATATGCGGTAGAAGGCTATCACGCACTTGAAATGGAAAGCTATGGTCGTCTTGATTTCATTGTAACAAAAGATGAAAAGATCTACTGCCTCGAGGCAAACACTCTTCCGGGAATGACACCTACCAGTCTGATTCCGCAGGAGGCAGCAGTGCTCGGTATGGATTATCCGACTCTGTGTGAAGAACTGATCAGAGTCTCAATGAAAAAGTACGAATGAGGAAAAATAAATGAAAAATCTTACCTTAAGAAATCTTACAGAGGTGTGCAGTGGAACCTGGCATGGCGATGATGCGCTTCGCGACCGTGAAATTTCTGCAATTACCACAGACAGCCGTAAGATTGAGAAAGACTGTCTGTTTGTGCCGATTGTTGGAGAACGCGTGGATGCACATCGTTTTATCCCGGATGTTATGGCGAAAGGGGCACTTGCGACACTTTCAGAGAGAGAGCTGCCAGATGCAGCTTACCCGTATATTCAGGTTGCATCTTCTCTGCAGGCAGTAAAAGATATCGCAGAATTTTATTTACAGCAGCTTCAGATTCCGGTAGTCGGAATCACCGGAAGTGTTGGTAAGACCAGTACGAAAGAAGTGATTGCATCTGTACTGAAAGAAAAATATCGTACCCTGAAAACACAGGGAAACTTTAATAACGAACTTGGACTGCCACTGACCGTATTCCGTCTGAGAGAAGACGATCAGATCGCCGTTCTGGAAATGGGAATCAGTGATTTTGGAGAAATGACACGACTTACCCGGATAGCGAAACCGGATACCTGTGTGATCACAAATATCGGAACCTGTCATCTCGAAAATCTTGGAGACAGAGACGGTGTTCTCAAAGCAAAGACGGAAATTTTCCAGTCCATGCAGCCGAACGGCCATATTGTACTGAACGGGGATGATGATAAGCTGGCAACGGTTGATGGCTATCATGGTGTGAAACCGGTATTTTTCGGTTTGGATGCGAAGCGTGATGTTTATGCAGACCAGATCGTGAGCAGGGGGCTGAAAGGTGTTTCCTGTCGTATTCATATGGACGAAGATGCTTTTGATGTACTGGTGCCGACACCGGGCATCCATATGGTCTATAATGCGCTTGCAGCAGCGGCTGTAGGCAGAATCTACGGACTTACGATCGAAGAAATTAAAAGAGGTATTGAAAGCCTGGAGACAATCCGTGGTCGTTTCAAGATGATCGAGACAGAGAATTTTCTGGTTGTAGATGACTGTTATAATGCCAATCCGATGTCCATGAAAGCTTCTCTGGATGTACTTCATGATGGAGAGGGACGAAGAGTGGCGATTCTCGGAGATATGGGAGAACTTGGCGAGAATGAGATTTCTCTGCATAAAGAAGTCGGAGAGCATGCTGCAAAATGTGGCATTGATGTCTGTATCTGTGTGGGAGAACTTTCTGTACATATGGCAGACGCTGCGCGCACAGCAGATCCGAATTTTGAAGTTCATTATGAAAAAGACCGGGAATCTCTTCTTAAGAATCTTGAAGGGTATGTCCGTAAGGGAGATACGATTCTCGTAAAAGCGTCTCATTTTATGAAGTTTGAAGAAGTGGTAGACGCACTGGAAAAAATGTAAAATTCTGCAGGAATTTGACGAACGATTTTTGTTCCATACAGGCCTTAAGAGGTGTAGAATGAGTTTATCGGATAACTGTTCACAGACTGTAAAACAAGGAGGGCTTATGCTGGAACGAATCATGGACCTGCATATTCTGCTTTATCTGATGGCTGTTCTCGGAACAGCAGGAGGAGTGGGTATGCTGGCAGTACACCTTACCTACAGAAGAACCATGCGAAAGACAAAAGCGACAACGAACCTGAGAGAAAAGTGGCTGAATCTGTGGAAAACAAGGGATAAGCTTCTGAACAGAATGAATCTTCTGGTCTGGATTCCTTCATTGTTATCTACGGTTTGCCTGGGGTTGTCGCTTTTTTTTGTTACGAAACTCGGATCGGAACAGGGACTTTCACTGCAGTATCTATATATCGGCACAGCGGTTCCGGTTGCACTTCTGATCTTGCGGCAGGCGCTGGATTTTTCATACAGGGAAGAACTGGTGACAAATTCTCTCGCGGATTATATCCTTCAGGCACGTTCCCGAAAGGAAAATCCTCCCACAGCCCGTAAGTATGAACCGCAGCAGACCTCTCAGAAAACAGATCCGATCCTCAGGGAAGAAATGGTTGAGCGGATTGCTTCCAGTATCCGGCAGACTGCGGCAACGGGCAGTCATTTCAGCAAGATGCTGAGCCCTGAGGAGGAAGAGATCATGAGGGAGATCATACGGGAATTTATGGAATAAACACAGAGAAATCTGGAGGTACAAATGAACAAAAGAAGAATTATATGGATAGAGCTGCTGCGCATTTGTGCGTGCATCGGCGTCATCGGTATTCATGTTGCTTCGCAACATTTTCATGACATGCCGGTCAATACATCCGTATGGGCAGTATCTAATTTTTATCATGGAATCAACCGATATGCAGTTGCCTGCTTTGTAATGATCAGCGGAGGTCTGTATCTTGATCGTAAACGGACATGGAATCTTAAGAAATTGTGGACACACAGTATTCTTCCGATTGCTGTTGCATATATATTCTGGCAGGTGTTTTATGCGCTTTACCGAAGTCTGACGGATGAAGGTCTGAAATTCGGATCAGTTGCTTTTTTCAAGCGCTTTCTGGTTATGATATCAGATTCCTATTTTCATTTGTGGTATTTGCCGATGCTGATCGGGCTTCTTATCATCACGCCAATGCTGTGGGAAATCGTCAACAGTAAGAACGGGAAACAATGGGAAGAATATATGATCCTCCTGTATTTGATTTTTAAGATCCTGCCATATACGGTTAAGGTTTTTCCGATACCTTGCAAAGAACATGTGATGAATGTTTTGAATACGGTACAGCCGCAGATGGTTACCGGATTTGTAGGATATTATATCGCAGGACACTATCTGTATCAGTACGGAGTATCTAAAAAACTTGAAAAACTGATCTACATACTGGGAATCGTTTCAATCAGTATGGGCATCCTGTTTTGTTATATCAGGTCACAGCAGAAGGGAACAGATATACAGGATTTTTATGAGAATTATACCCTGGCTGCTTTTTTCTGGGGCATTTCTGTACTTTTGTTTTTCAAAAATTATGTTTCAAAGATAAAATGGAATGACAAGCAGGAAAAAAGGATCTGCTTTGTTGGAAGCTGCACATTCGGAATTTTTCTTATCCATGTGCTGGTGAGATCACTTCTCCACAAAGCAGGTATTGACAGTATGATGATCAGTAATACATTTATAGCAATACCGATTGTGATCGCACTGATCTTTACACTGAGCTTTGGGGCGGTAGTGATCATAAAGAAAATTCCGGTATTGAAGAAGTGGATCGTATGATCAGTCTTCTTCAATTACCTGAATCTCAAGATAATCAAACGAAATATTTTCTATAAAACTGTCCTGGTTAAACCTGGCCCTGGAGTGGCGCTTAAAATCAGCAATATTGTTGTCAAGCCAGATCGGGTTCTCCAGGTCAAATTCATAGCAGATTTCCTGTAGTGCACGAAAAATCTTATGAGTTCTGGTATCTTCAGAATCATCATCTATTACAATATCTCTTATTAAGTGGTTATTTTCCCACATTTTTCCCCATAAACGAAACATAGCTGCCTCCTGTCAGAAATATTTTCTAAATCAGTATAGCCATTCTTTGCAGATAAGTAAAGAAATATGTAAAGAAAATTCATTGCAGATTTTAGTGAGATAAAGTATAATGATTATTGTGAGCGGAGTGAACAGTAAGCTTAATGGAAATACATTTTGCATCGTCACAAAATACAGGATGCATATTTTTTATGAATGGAGGAGTTGTTAATGAAGTTATACGACAGTGGCATTTATCTGGTGAACGGTCATGACATCATTGAAGAAGGCAGTATGAACCAGCCGGTATCCAGAGAAGAAGCAGCCGGAAATACAATGGCATACAGAATTCTGGAAGCACATAATACATCCGGAAATATGGAAAAGCTTCAGATTAAATTTGATAAGCTGACATCTCATGATATCACCTTTGTTGGTATTATTCAAACAGCACGTGCATCAGGACTCGAGAAATTCCCGGTTCCCTATGTACTGACAAACTGTCATAACTCTCTTTGTGCAGTAGGCGGTACGATCAATGAAGATGATCATATGTTTGGACTTACCTGTGCGAAGAAATATGGCGGAGTTTATGTACCTCCTCATCAGGCTGTTATCCACCAGTTTGCACGCGAAATGCTGGCAGGGGGCGGCAAGATGATTCTTGGTTCAGACAGCCATACCCGTTATGGTGCACTTGGTACCATGGCTATGGGCGAAGGCGGCGGAGAACTTGTAAAACAGCTTCTTTCCCAGACATATGATATTAATATGCCAGGCGTTGTGGCAATCTATCTGAAAGGTGAACCACGTCCGGGAGTAGGCCCGCAGGACGTTGCACTTGCAATCATCGGCAAAGTATTCGCAAACGGCTATGTTAAGAATAAAGTTATGGAATTCGTAGGACCTGGTGTTGCAGGACTGAGCGCTGATTTCCGTATCGGTGTGGACGTTATGACAACAGAGACTACATGTCTTTCCTCTATCTGGCAGACAGATGAAAAGATTGAAGAATTCTATGAGATCCATGGCAGAAAAGAAGATTACAAAGAACTGAAACCGGGTAAAGTGGCTTATTATGACGGCTGCGTAGAAGTTGATTTAAGCGAAATCAAACCAATGATCGCAATGCCGTTCCATCCGAGCAACACTTATACCATCGATGAACTGAAAGCAAATCTTTACGACATTCTGGATGATGTTGAGAAAAAAGCACAGATCAGCCTTGATGGCAAAGTTCCATATACTCTGAAAGACAAAGTGATCGACGGAAAGCTTTATGTAGAGCAGGGAATCATCGCAGGATGTGCAGGCGGTGGTTTCGAAAATATTTGTGCAGCAGCTGACATTCTTCGTGGCGCAAGCATCGGATCAGATGCATTTACACTCAGCGTATATCCGGCAAGTACTCCGATCTATATGGAACTTGCAAGAAACGGTGTCCTTGCAGATCTCCTTGCTACAGGTGCTGTTGTTAAGACTGCATTCTGCGGACCATGCTTTGGCGCAGGCGATACACCGGCAAATAATGCATTCAGTATCCGTCATACGACCAGAAATTTCCCGAACCGTGAAGGCTCTAAAGTTCAGAACGGACAGATTTCTTCTGTTGCTCTCATGGATGCAAGATCTATCGCAGCAACAGCAGCAAATAAAGGTTTCCTGACTTCAGCAGAAGAATTTAACGGAAACTACACACATCAGAAATACTTCTTCGACAAGACGATTTATGAGAATCGTATTTTTGACAGCAAGGGTGTTGCGGATCCGAGCGTGGAGATCCAGTTTGGACCAAACATCAAAGACTGGCCGAAGATGCCTGCACTGGCAGATAATCTTGTGCTGAAAGTTGTATCTGAGATCCATGATCCGGTTACAACAACGGATGAGCTGATCCCGTCAGGTGAAACTTCCTCCTTCCGTTCCAATCCGCTCGGACTGGCTGAGTTTACTCTGTCCCGTAAAGATCCGGCATACGTTGGACGTGCAAAGGAAATCCAGAAAGCACAGAAAGCTCTGGAGGCAGGAGAATGTCCGGCAGAGGCAGTCCCAGAACTGAAGCCTGTTATGGAAACCATTAAGAAACAGTTTGCAGGTATCAGCAATGAGAACATCGGTATCGGAAGTACGATTTTTGCAGTAAAACCTGGTGATGGTTCTGCACGTGAGCAGGCAGCTTCCTGTCAGAAGGTCCTTGGCGGATGGGCAAATATCGCCAACGAATATGCAACGAAGCGTTATCGCTCCAACCTGATCAACTGGGGTATGCTTCCGTTCCTGATCCCGCAGGGAGATCTTCCGTTTGAGAACGGGGACTACCTGTTCTTCCCTGAGGTTCGAGGAGCTGTTGCAGACAAAGCGGACAGTATCACAGGTTATGTAGTAAAAGAAGACGGACTGAAAGAGTTCCAGGTAACTCTGGGTGAACTGACTGACGATGAGCGTGAGATCATCCTGAAAGGCTGTCTGATCAATTACAACAGAGGATAATATATATTGCTATAAAGACGACAGGACACCATTCATACAGCTCCGCAAATACCACTGCGTCTGCTATGTGATACATGCGCTTATAATCTGCCAGTCGCTCGAACTCGCTTACGCTCAGACAGCGAGCTTGGTGGCAGAAGCTAAGCATGTATCGCATAGCGCAGTACTCATGAGTATTTGCGGTTTCTGTATGAATGGTGTCCTGTCTGTTTATTAGTATGGGGAAAGAAGGGTGACCGGTATGGGGACGGGAAGGAAAAGACGGAGTAGAACAAAAATGTCAGAAAATAATATATAATACGAAAAATACATAATATAAATACACTGTAAATAATAAAATAAATAATAATTACAAGAAAAATATAAAAATGTGTTGACAAATGCGCTGGGCGGTGCTATTATAATGACATCAAAAGAAAACAAGAGAAAAACAAATCAAACAAAATAAAAAATCATTCAATTCATAGTATAAATAAATGTTACATGAAAGGAATGAAATCGAAAAGAAAGGGTAAGGTGATACCGTTGGGACACTAGCCACACATCATATCAATATGAGAAGTGACAGAGATTGAGTTTCCTGCAAGAAAGACCTGATACATAAATTATCCATTATTTATACCGATCATTACAGAACATTCGAAAGAAATATTTAAAATATTACCTGGTGAACAGGACTTTCCGAAAGTAATGAATCATACAAAACGTATTACAGGTATATAGAATCGATCACTCATATTGAATAACTGTCACGAACCTGATACAAAGAATTTTAGAAATGTGTAAAGAAACATTTTTAAAAGTTGAGATCCAGATGATGTGAGTTATATGAATCGAAGCTTTGCATCAGAAGAATATCTTCTCACAAAAGATATTACATCAGAAATCAATGGGGTCTTATTCCCGATGAAAACAGTTCGAAATTTAAGAAGTTAAGTTTGGAGTTGCTCTAATCAGAAGGAAAAGATACTTTCATATTTCTAAATTAAATTATAATCCGTAAATTATAATTTAAACTCTATCAACTTTCTAAATGAACCGAATGATAAAAATCATCTCGTTTGTGAGCAGGAAATTACAAGAAACCAAAAGACACAATATCAGATAAAAAGATAATTAATAAATATAAAAACTAAATACAGATAATTGAATGAAGTATACCAAAAGAGGTATCAAAGATTTCAATTAGTAAACAAGACGATAAGTTTTGAAAGAACAAAGAGGTTAATTAAAATTGAATAGCGAAGATTGTTAAGACGGTCATCATTTTAGATTATGAGAAGTAAATTATAAGAAAAAGTGATGACCGTCTTACTGTTGTGTAAAGATGATTTTTACGTTATACTCTCCATAGAAAGTGCGGTAAGCGCTAAAGGAGAGCTTTTTTTTATGTGGAATAATATAGAAGATATGATTTTATATGAGGATAGAGATATTATTGTCTGTCACAAAGTGGCAGGTATTGCCGTACAGAGTGCGAGAATCGGGATGCCGGATATGGAAAGTACTCTGAAAAATTATCTGGCATCAAAAAAAACAGGGACAATGCCATATCTGGGGATTGTTCATCGTCTGGATCAGCCGGTGGAAGGGGTGCTTGTTTTTGCAAAAAATAAAAGGGCGGCTGCCGGGCTGACAGGTCAGATCACATCAGGAAGCGTTACGAAGGAGTATCTTGCCGTAACAGATCAGAAGCCGGAGAATGTGCAGGGACATCTGGAGGATTATCTGAAGAAAGACGGAAAAACAAATACATCTGCAGTAGTTACATCAAAAACCGATAGGGCAAAAAAAGCAGTTCTGGATTATAAAGTACTTAATGAAGTTTCAGATGAGCGGACTTCGACCGGAAAAAGAATTCTGGTCAGGATACAGCTTGGAACAGGCCGCCACCATCAGATCAGGGTACAGATGACACATGCCGGAATGCCGCTTCTCGGAGATCGGAAATATAATCCGGAGGATTCTTCAGGACTTCCGCTGGGACTGTGTTCCTGTCATCTTGTGTTCCGACATCCGGTCACAGGAAAGAAGCTGGAATTTCAGGTAACTCCGAAAGGAGAATGTTTTGCAGATTTCCCAAATATCTGAATCAGAATATAGTGAAATTGCCGTATTTTCTTCGAAAAAATGAAAAAACTATGAAATCTATAGACGGAAAAATGAAAATGTGTATAATGTAGAAAAGAATCGGATCGATGTAAAATTTATAGTAGAAAAGAGGAAAATACAATGAAAAAAGCAGCTATTGCGGTGCTTTTTCTTGCCGGTGCAGTCGTAGCGGCAGGCGAGAGTGGTAAGATGGGCGGCTTTGGTAATTTTATTTCAGATGTGCAGGCCGAAGATGAATTGTCTGAAAGTGATAAAGACCAAAAAGAGATTATAGAAGAGTCAGATACTACAGAGGAGGACAGAGTTGCTGCTATTGATACTTCAATCACACTTGGTGCAGGCAGCAGAATTGCAGTTGTGAGCAAGGCTACAGATGGAGAATACTGGAAACTTGTCCGTCAGGGAATGGAAGATGCAGTTAAGGATATTAATAAAGCCTATGAGTTTTCATCCGATGATGAAATTTCTATGACTTTCGAGGGGCCTTCGGATGAGCAGGATATTGAAACTCAGGTTAATACGCTCGATGCGGTAATTGCAGAGAATCCTACCGTCTTGTGCATGTCAGCCGGAGATATTGAATCCTGTCAGGCACAGCTTGAGGCGTCCAGTGAGAATGGCATTCCGGTTGTAGTTTTTGATTCCAATGTCAGTGACGATGAGCTGGTGGCAGCGTTCCGTGGTACAGATAATGCATATGTAGGTAAGCTTGTAGCGGAGAAACTTGCAGATGCAATCGGAAAATCAGGTAAGATTGCAGTATTTTCTGCACAGGAAAAAACAGAGAGCTCACAGAAACGTGTCGAGGGATTTAAGGAAGCGTTGGCAGATTACGAGGGAATCTCAATTGTAAGTGAGTTATATACCGATAAGGTCAAAGATATGTCAGAGGCAATGGCAGATGTGCTGGAACGTTACCCGGATCTGGACGGAGTATTCTGTACCAATGAAGATGTTGCGGATATGTATCTCGGACTGGATAAAGGAGAGAATGTACCGGTTATGGTCGGTGTAGATGCGACAAGCGTACAGCAGAAGGCAATCTCGGATGGACAGGAGCTTGGAACCGTATCACAGGATCCATATGATATCGGCTATCAGACGATCATAGCTGCAGCACAGGCTATGTCTACAGATCCGGCACAGGCGGCTTCTGTAGAAAAAAATGTCCTGCTTGAGCCGAAATGGATTGACGCGTCTAATATTGATGATGCGTCAAACGGCAATTATCTGTACAGCAAATAAAAGAGAATATACGCAGGATGACGTGATATGATATGTAAGAGACAAGTTAATCCTGATATCCGACAGGGACAGTTCACATTGGACTGTCCCTGTGTTATAATGAAAAAGATTGAATTGAAGTAACTATTCAGAAGATAGTATCCCGCGAGGCGTTTTGGCATGTTTTTGCCAAAATCCTGAGACCTATAAGGCAAAATGCCATCACCGAAGGTGATTTGGAATGCATTTTGACTCGTAACTGTGAGGGTACTGAACAGTTACGAACTGAAATAAAAAGCAACTTCGATCAAAGTATGTTATGGCAAAACAGAGGAGGAAATTTTTTGAAAGAAAGAGAAACATTTGGATCAAGACTTGGTTTTATTCTGGTTTCCGCAGGATGTGCCGTAGGGCTTGGAAACGTATGGAAGTTTCCATATATGACAGGAAAATATGGCGGGGCAGCTTTTATCCTGATCTATCTGGTATTTCTGGTGCTGCTGGGTCTGCCGATCCTTGTAAGCGAGTTTGCTGTAGGACGAAGCAGCAGATTAAGTACAGCGAGAGCATTTCACAAACTGGAGCCGGAGGGTTCCAATTTCCATAAATACAGTTATATGGGAATGATCGGTAACTATATGCTGATGATGTTTTATACCATGGTCGCCGGCTGGATGATGTATTACTGTTATGTTATGGCAACCGGTAAGCTGAGTGGAGCATCTTCTGATGAGGTCAGTGGGTTCTTTTCCAATCTGATGACATCGACAGGTACTATGACCGGCTGGATGATCGCAGCAGTTCTTCTTGCATTTGGAGTATGTTCACTTGGACTTAAGAACGGAATCGAGCGCATCACGAAGGTGATGATGATCTGTCTTTTTGCACTGATCGTTGTGCTGGCAGTTCATTCTGTGACACTTGACGGTGCAATGGAAGGTGTGAAATTTTATCTGGTGCCAAACCTTGACAACATCCGTGCGGCAGGTCTCGGAAATGTGATCTTCGGTGCACTTTCTCAGGCATTCTTCACATTAAGCATTGGTATCGGTGCGATGGAAATCTTCGGAAGCTACATGGGTAAGGAATGTACGCTTGCAGGCGAAAGTGTCAATATTCTGATCCTTGATACATTTGTAGCGTTGATGGCTGGATTGATCATCATTCCGGCATGTTTTGCATTTGGTGTAGAGCCGGGGGCAGGTCCGGGACTTGTATTTATCACACTGCCAAACGTGTTTAACCAGATGGCAGGCGGAAGACTCTGGGGAGCTTTGTTCTTCCTGTTTATGTCTTTTGCGGCACTGTCTACGGTCATTGCTGTATTTGAGAATATCCTGTCCTTTGCAATGGATCTGTGGGGATGGAAGCGTAACAAGGCAGTTGTGTTTAATATTGTACTGATCATCATTCTTTCCATGCCGGCAATCCTCGGATTCGGACCATGGTCCGGTATCCAGATTCTCGGTGAAGGAACCAACATCATGGATCTTGAGGACTTTATCATTTCCAATAATATCCTGCCGCTTGGTTCTGTAGTTTTCGTCATTTTCTGTGCATCGAAGAATGGATGGGGATGGGACAATTTTATCAAAGAAGCCAACACAGGATCAGGACTGAAATTTCCGAAATTTATCAGAAACTACATGCTCTGGGTGATTCCGGCAGTTGTTGCGGTTATTTACCTGAAAGGATACTATGATATGTTCCAGCCGAAAGGAATGAATTATCTGGTTCCGTGGATGATCATCGGTGTTGCAATGCTTGTTCTTGTCGGATGGATTTCCTTCGGGCACAGCAAAAAGAAATAAGATACCAGGATTGTGAGAGTGCGTAGCACGGAACAATCCGTGGGTATCGCAAATAATATAAAAGAAACAAAATTAGAGGAGGCATAATTATGATAGCAGAAAAAATGAAACCTTTTGTCCAGAACAACTCAGCGATCCGCATGATGTTCGAGGAAGGAAACTGTCTCCGTGCAAAATACGGCGCAGACAAAGTATATGATTTCAGTCTTGGAAATCCGAGTGTTCCGGCACCGGACTGTGTACGTGAGGCGATCATTGATCTTGTAAATAACGAAGAACCGACAGTTCTTCACGGATATATGAACAATGCTGGTTTTGAGGATGTCAGAGAGACCATTGCGCAGTCTCTGAACCGCCGCTTCGGAACCGCTTTTTCTGCACATAATCTGATCATGACCGTTGGAGCTGCCAGCGGTCTGAATGTCATCCTCAAGACGATCCTGAATCCGGGTGAGGAAGTGATCGTTTTTGCACCGTATTTCCTGGAATATGGTGCATATGTACGTAACTATGACGGCAAGCTTGTGGAAATCTCTCCGAATACCGAGACTTTCCAGCCGAATCTGAAAGAACTGGAAGAAAAGATCAACGCCAACACCCGGGCTGTGATCGTAAACACGCCACATAACCCGACGGGTGTTGTTTATTCCGAAGAGACGATTAAAGAGCTTGCTGCAATCCTTGAGAAGAAACAGCAGGAATTTGGTTCCGTCATCTATCTGATCTCTGATGAGCCATACAGAGAGCTGGCATACGATGGTGTGGAAGTTCCTTATCTGACAAAATACTATAAGAATACAGTTGTAGGATATTCCTACAGCAAATCTCTGTCCCTTCCGGGCGAGCGTATCGGCTATCTGGTTATCCCGGATGAGCTTGAGGACAGTTCGACCGTGATCACGGCAGCAGCGATCGCCAACCGTGTACTCGGAAGTGTCAATGCACCATCTCTGATGCAGAAAGTCATCCAGAAATGCGTAGACGCAGAGGTAGATGTGGCTGCTTATGACCGCAACCGTCTGGCACTTTACAATGGACTGAAAGAATGTGGTTTCGAGTGTATCAAACCGCAGGGAGCTTTTTACCTGTTCGTAAAATCTCCGATCGCAGACGAAAAGCAGTTCTGTGAAGCCGGAAAGAAATACAATATTCTGATGGTACCGGGAAGTTCTTTTTCCTGCCCGGGCTATGTAAGACTGGCATATTGTGTATCCTATGACACAATTCAGAATTCCCTGCCGGAATTTAAGAAGCTTGCAGCAGAATTTGGCCTGAACTAAATTAAGGGAGGAAACTCATGGCGGATGGGCGTCGGCGGCAAAAGACCGTTCCGAGATACTGGTAACGTATGTACAGGCACTTGGACAGGCCAACGTACATAGCCGCAGAATTTACCTTGATGGATTTGATCCGGACAAAGCTTACCGTCTGGAAGGTACAGACGAAGTGTACAACGGTGAAATGTTGATGAAGATGGGATTTTTGATGAGAGATTTCAGAGGGGATTTCCAGAGCAGACTGTATCATTTCGTTGCAGAATAAAGCAAAAAAACTGCCATGCAGGCAGAAATAAAACAGACGCAGGAGCTGACGATGATGTCGATGCCCCTGCGTTTTCTGTATACCAAAGTATGCAAGAGAAGTTGCCGGTGGTGCGTCTGCTGATCAGATTCTATCGATTTTTTTGCGGATATCCAGCATTTTCTGGTCCAGTTCGGAGATTACAGAAGCACATCTCTGTAATTCCTCGTTGATGACAGCGGCCTGTTTCTGACCTCTTTTATAGCGAAGCTGATGATCGAGATTTGCCCAGTAATCCATGGCGGCTGTGCGAAGCTGCAGTTCGACTTTGATCCACTGGCTTTCATTCTGGAATGGCATAGCGACCTCAAGAATCAGATGCAGACTCTGATAGCCGGATTTCTTTGGCTCTTTGATATAGTCCTTTGTCTTGATGATACGGATATCCTGTTGTTTCTCGATCAGTTCCGCGACTTTATAAATATCATCTACATAAGAACAAACGGCACGCACGCCGATCAGGTCATTGATTTTTTCCAACGCCTGAGCGAAGTTCAGATCCAGTTCCTTTTTCTGCATTTTTTTGCAGACGCTGTCATAGCTTTTGAGCCTTCCCGTCGTCATCTGGATAAAGCTCCGGTTATATTTCATCAGTAAAAAAGTATTGATAATTTCCAGTTTGGTCATCATAAGGTTGATGGCACATTGTCCTTTGATGCTGAATTCCCCGTCAGTCAGCATGTTTTTTAAAAGTTCTTTTTTCTTCAATTTCTGTCTTTCTTCCTCTAACTGTATCAAAGTAAAATTTTCAGTCGTGTAAGTTTCAGTCGTTCGTAATGTATTGCAGGTTCCCATGAAAATACTCCTTCTGTAATAAATCTGTAAGTGTTTTGCGTTAAATCAACGTAAAATAAGAAAAGTGATGGAAAATCACAGATTCCTTATTTTCGTTTCCCATCAATTAATGTATGAAAGCAGATGGAAAAATATGACAAAAATGACTATGGGCATCGGATATAGACTCCGGCAGGATTGCAGAGATGCGCAGAAGAAGTCAATTTGTAGAATCTATAGAAAAACAGAGAAGATAGATGAAAGAATTCGGTTAAAATTTTAACAAATTACAGATTGACAAATGATTAACAAATCCGTATAATAAGCACATATCAATCATTGATAAATAATTAACGTTAATCAATTAACAGAATTGTTTATCGGACTAAATTATAAGGATCATATCATAAGAGGAAAAACAGGAGGATTCAGAAATGGCAAAGAAAGAAACCCACATCCCGGCAATCATTGACACTCCGGAAGCACTGGAAGCAAAGATCGCTGCGATGAAAGAAGCACAGAAACTTTTCGCCACTTACACACAGGAGCAGGTAGACAAGATCTTCAAAGCTGCTGCAACTGCTGCTGACAAAGCGCGTATCCCGCTTGCAAAAGCAGCTGTAGAAGAAACAGGAATGGGTATTGTTGAAGATAAAGTCATCAAAAATCACTATGCATCTGAATACATCTACAATGCATACAAAAACACAAAGACCTGTGGTGTGATCGAAGAAGATCCGGTTTACGGAATCAAGAAAATTGCAGAACCGATCGGACTGATCGCAGCAGTTATCCCGACTACAAACCCGACTTCCACCGCAATCTTCAAAACTCTGATCGCGCTGAAGACAAGAAATGCAATCATCATCAGCCCACATCCGCGTGCAAAAGGAAGCACTATCGAAGCTGCCAAAGTTGTGCTTGAAGCAGCAGTGAAAGCAGGCGCACCGGAAGGCATCATCGGATGGATCGACGTACCGAGTCTGGAACTTACCAACATGGTAATGAAAGAAGCAGACATCATCCTTGCAACAGGCGGTCCTGGAATGGTTAAGGCAGCATATTCCTCCGGAAAACCGGCACTTGGTGTTGGAGCCGGAAACACACCGGTTATCATTGATGATACTGCCGATATCCGTCTTGCAGTAAACTCCATCATCCACTCCAAAACATTTGACAATGGTATGATTTGTGCATCCGAACAGTCTGTAACAGTTCTGGAAGGTGTATATAAAGCAGTAAAAGAAGAGTTCCAGTACAGAGGATGCTATTTCCTTAAGAAAGACGAAATCGAAAAAGTAAGAAAAACAATTCTGATCAACGGCGCACTGAATGCAAAGATCGTTGGACAGAAAGCAGCTACGATCGCTGAGATGGCAGGTATAAAAGTTCCTGCAGAAACCAAGATCCTGATCGGTGAAGTAGAATCTGTAGACATCAGTGAAGAATTTGCGCATGAGAAACTGTCTCCGGTACTTGCCATGTACAAAGCAAAAACATTTGATGAAGCAATTGCAAAAGCAGAACAGCTCGTAGCTGACGGCGGATACGGACATACATCTTCCCTTTACATCAATGTAAATGAGAAAGAAAAAATGGCAAAACATGCAGCAGCCATGAAGACCTGCCGTATCCTGATCAACACTCCTTCTTCTCAGGGTGGTATTGGAGACCTTTATAACTTCAAACTTGTTCCGTCCCTGACACTGGGCTGCGGTTCCTGGGGAGGAAACTCCGTATCCGAAAATGTTGGTGTAAAACACCTGATCAATATCAAAACTGTTGCTGAGAGGAGAGAGAACATGCTCTGGATGAGAACCCCGGAAAAAGTTTACTTCAAAAAAGGCTGCCTGCCGGTTGCTCTGGATGAGCTGAAAAACGTAATGGGCAAGAAACGCTGCTTCATCGTTACAGACTCCTTCCTTTACAAGAACGGTTATACAAAGAAAATAGAAGACAAACTTGATGAAATGGGCATCGTGCATACCTGCTTCTCTGATGTAGAACCGGATCCGTCTCTCGCTTCTGCAAGAGCCGGTGCTGCAGCAATGCGTGCATTCGAGCCGGACTGCATCATCGCTATGGGTGGTGGATCTGCAATGGATGCCGGTAAGATCATGTGGGTGCTTTATGAAAATCCGGATGCAGATTTTGATGATATGGCAATGGATTTCATGGATATCCGTAAGAGAATTTACACATTCCCGAAAATGGGTAAAAAAGCGTACTTCATCGCCGTACCGACATCTTCCGGTACCGGTTCTGAGGTAACACCTTTTGCCATTATCACAGATAAAGAAACAGGAATAAAATGGCCGCTGGCTGATTACGAGCTGATGCCTGATATGGCAATCGTTGATACAGATAACATGATGAGTGCACCGAAAGGACTGACAAGCGCTTCCGGTATCGATGTTATGACACATGCGATCGAAGCATATGTTTCTATGATGGCATCTGACTACACAGACGGACTTGCACTTCGTGCCATCAAACTTGTATTTGATTATCTGCCGAGAGCATACAGAGACGGTAATGATGTAGAGGCAAGAGACCATATGGCAAACGCTTCCTGTATGGCAGGTATGGCCTTTGCAAATGCATTCCTCGGAGTAAACCACTCTCTGGCTCACAAACTGGGTGCTTTTCACCACATTCCTCACGGAATCGCAAATGCTCTGGTACTTACAGATGTTATGCGTTATAATGCAGCAGAAGTTCCGACCAAGATGGGTACTTTCCCGCAGTATCAGTATCCGAAGACACTGGCACGTTACGCAGAGATCGGCCGCTTCGTAGGACTGACAGGAAAAGACGACAATGAAGTATTTGAAAAACTTCTGGAGAAACTGGAAGAACTCAAAAAAATCATTGAGATCAAACCTACGATCAAAGATTACAACGTAGATGAAAAATATTTCCTGGAGACTCTGGATGAGATGAGCGAACAGGCCTTCAACGACCAGTGCACCGGCGCAAACCCGAGATATCCACTGATTGCAGAGTTGAAAGAAATCTACCTGAAAGCATACTACGGTAAATAAGCAGGATAAGCCTTCGTTTTCTTCCATAAAAATATTATAAGCAGCGACAGCCCCGGCGTTACAGGAACGTGATGCCGGGGCTGTTGTTTTAACAACAGGAGAAATATTGTAACAAAATTAAGAATCTATGTATTGCAAGTGGCAGGATATGGGTGTTACAATAAACACCAATGACAATGTTAACATAGAAACAGAACTTATATAGTAACGCTTTTCTGGTTATATATAAGAAAAAGAAGCAATAGCTTCAGGAGGCGTGATTATTGAAACATAATGAAAACACAAAATACGTGAAACTTGGTATCACAGGCGCTGCCGTTCTGGCATTTGGATTTGCAACAGCATATATCCTGAATCAAAGTGCAAATATTGCGGCAGGTATCCAGGTTGTATTCAACATTTTGAAACCGTTCCTGTACGGCGCACTGATCGCCTATATCCTTGCACCGATGTGCAACCGGATGGATGAACGCTTTCTGAAATGGTTTCCGAATGCGACAGAGAAAAAGAAAAAGGGGCTGAAATTTCTGTCTATTGCAATTGCGGTTATTCTTGCTGTAACGGTTGTGGTATTGTTGATCATTCTGATCCTTCCGCAGGTATGGGACAGTACAGTGAGGCTTATCCGTATCCTTCCGGCACGAGTTTCCTATGCGAACCGTATGATCGATCAACTATTGAAAGATCAGCCGGAATTGCAGAATTATTTTAATCATTTTTCATCTCAGATGGAAAGTGGACTGAATGATATCCTGAGTGCCAATTCCAGTATGATGCAGACGATTCAGGGAATTGTCAACAATATTACTGTACAGTTGATCGAGGTTTTGAGCGTATTCAAGAATATGTTCCTTGGATTTCTGATCGCAGTATATCTTCTTGCAAGCCGTAAGCTTTTTGGCGCACAGGCGAAGCTTCTGCTTTATGGTGTTTTCCCGAATAAATGGGCAAAGATCATCGAAGAAGAGGTTCGTTATACAGATAAGATGTTTAATGGATTTTTTGTCGGAAAGATCATTGACTCTGCAATCATCGGTCTGATCTGCTTTGCGGGAACAACTCTGCTGGGATTTGAATCCGCTGCATTTATCAGTGTTGTGATCGGAGTGACGAACATCATTCCGTTTTTCGGGCCGTTTATCGGTGCAATCCCATGTGCATTATTACTGCTTTTGGGAACTCATCCGTGGGATGCTCTGTATTTCCTGATATTTATTGTGATTCTGCAGCAGATTGATGGTAATATCATCGGACCGAAGATTCTCGGAAATACAACGGGTGTATCCAGTTTCTGGGTATTGTTTTCCATCCTTTTATTCGGAGGTCTCTGGGGAATTGTCGGTATGGTGATCGCGGTTCCGCTCTTTGGTGTCATTTATGATATTGTACGTAAGCTTACTGCACGTGGACTGGAACGAAATCAGCGGGAAGACATACTGCAGGAATACAATAAAGAATTTCATGAGAAAAAAGAAGAGACGAAGAAGAAATCAAAGCCTTCTGTCAGTGATAAAATCAATAAACAGATTAATGAGTACATTAATAAAAATGTAAATAATAAATAAGATATACAAAAGAAAACCCCATGGGCAGATTGCTCATGGGGTTTTATGCGCTCTAAAATACTGTTTTTGATTTTGCTCAGAGAAATTACTGTTTACGGAAAGCAGCACGTTTTCTTTCTCTTGGATCAAGGATTCTCTTACGGATACGGAGACTTTCCGGTGTTACCTCAAGAAGTTCATCCTGATCGATGAATTCAATTGCCTGCTCCAGACTGAGAACTCTCGGAGGTGTCAGCTTCAGAGCTTCATCAGCGGAGGAAGAACGTGTATTAGTCAGATGCTTGGTTTTGCAGACATTCAGCTCGATGTCTTCGGCCTTACCATTCTGTCCGATAACCATACCGCTGTATACTTTTTCTCCAGGCCCTACAAAGAGTGTGCCACGATCCTGAGCGGAGAACAGACCGTAAGCAACTGCCTCACCGGATTCGAATGCGATCAGAGATCCCTGCTTACGATACTGGAAATCTCCCTTGTATGGTGCATATCCGTCAAATGTGGTATTCAGGATACCGGTACCCTTGGTAGAGGTAAGAAACTCACCACGGAAACCGATCAGACCACGGGACGGGATATGGAACTCAAGACGTACGGAGCCATCGCTGGCAGTACTCATTCCCTGAAGTTCACCTTTACGTTCACTTAACTTCTGGATAACTGTACCGGAAAATTCTTCCGGAACATCTACATAAGCAATTTCCATTGGTTCAAGCTTCTTACCGCGTTCATCGATATGATACAGAACTTCCGGCTTGCTTACTGCAAATTCATAACCTTCACGGCGCATGTTCTCGATCAGGACGGAAAGATGAAGTTCTCCACGACCGGAAACTTTGAAGCACTCGGTAGTCTCTGTGTCTTCTACACGAAGGCTGACATCTGTATTCAGCTCACGATACAGACGGTCACGAAGATGACGGGAAGTGATGTATTTACCTTCCTGTCCTGCAAGAGGGCTGTCATTTACCATGAAGTTCATGGAAAGAGTAGGTTCGGAGATCTTCTGGAACGGGATTGCTTCCGGATTGTCGCCGCCGCAGAGGGTATCACCGATATGGATATCTTCGATACCGGATACAGCTACGATGGAACCGATGGATGCTTCTTTTACTTCGATTTTGTTCAGTCCGTCAAATTCATAAAGTTTGCTGATCTTGACTTTTTTGCGTTTGTCAAGGTCATGATGGTTCAGAAGAGTAAGCTCCTGGTTGACAGCAATCTTACCGTTTTCTACTTTACCGACACCGATACGTCCGACATATTCGTTGTAGTCAATGGTGCTGATCAGTACCTGTGTGTCAGCGTCCGGATCACCTTCCGGTGCAGGGATATATTTCAGAATGGTCTCAAACAGCGGAGCCATGTTTTCCGGTGTATCTGCAAGGTCAAGAACTGCATGGCCTGCTTTTGCAGATGCATACAGGAACGGGCAGTCAAGCTGTTCATCAGAGGCTTCCAGATCCATGAGAAGTTCCAGAACTTCATCAATAACTTCTTCCGGACGTGCTTCCGGACGGTCGATCTTGTTGATGCAGACGATGACGTGAAGGTCAAGCTCCAGTGCTTTACGGAGAACAAATTTGGTCTGAGGCATAGCACCCTCGAATGCGTCTACGAGAAGAATAACGCCATCGACCATTTTCAGAACACGCTCTACCTCACCACCGAAATCAGCATGTCCAGGTGTGTCGATGATGTTGATTTTGACTCCTTTGTAATGGACAGCAGTATTTTTAGATAAAATAGTAATTCCACGTTCACGCTCGATGTCATTGGAGTCCATGACACGTTCCTGAACTTCCTGATTTTCACGGAATACACCGCTCTGTTTCAGTAACTGGTCTACCAGAGTAGTTTTACCATGATCGACATGTGCAATGATGGCAACGTTGCGTACGTCTTCGCGTTTGGTATTCATAAAATCGAAATCCTTTCTTTAATTACTTCTATATTAATGTGTTTTTTGCATAGTACGATATTTCAGTTTACCACATTTTTCGCAGATTACAAGGAAATCCTGAAAAAATTTTTTATTTTAAAGTTTTGGTTCTAAACCTTCATGGGTGTTCATAGTCTAGTATAGACAAAATACCCAAAGAGGAAGGAGAACAACATTATGGCAGACAAAATCATCGAAAACAATCAGGTATCAATCATGGGGAAAATTGATACAGGCTTTACATTCAGTCATCAGGTTTTTGGCGAGGGCTTTTATACAATGGAAATCCTTGTACGCAGACTGAGTGATTCCGAGGACCGGATTCCGGTCATGGTTTCCGAGAGGCTTCTGGATGTAACGCAGGATTACACCGGTGAGTATATTGAGATTCAGGGACAGTTTCGTTCGTACAACCGTCATGAAGAGAAACATAACCGGCTTGTCCTTTCTGTATTTGCAAGAGAACTGAAATTTGTGGAAGAGGACGAGGAAACGGTTCCGCTAAACCAGATCTTTCTGGATGGCTATATCTGCAAGCCGCCTGTATACAGAAGGACCCCTCTCGGAAGAGAGATTGCGGATATGCTTCTTGCAGTCAACCGTCCGTATGGCAAGTCGGATTACATACCATGTATCTGCTGGGGCAGAAATGCGCGATATGCTTCGGCTTTCACAGTAGGAGGACATGTACTTCTGTGGGGAAGAATCCAGAGCCGCGAATACATGAAACGTACCGGGGAAAATCAGACAGAGAGGCGGATCGCCTATGAAGTATCTGTAAGCAAACTGGAGTATATTGATTAAGAAGGGATAAGACTGGACAGAGAAGTTCAGGTATTGCTTTTTTGGCTGAACTGCGGTAAGATAAAACCAATAATGCGAATTATATGAGTGCCGCCCTTATGGGCGGTGTTTATCAACATTAAGAGGAAGTATTATGGAAAAAGAATTAACAGAAGTGTACTGCGGAAACGGTAAGGGCAAGACTGCACTGGCAATCGGTCAGAGCCTCCGTGTGGCAACGCAGGGAAAAAGCGTGATCGTGATCCAGTTTCTGAAAGGAAGAGAGACACATTCACTTGATTTTCTGCAGGATGTGGACAATCTGGACTTCAAGATTTTTCGCTTTGAGAAGAGAGACTGCTGTTATGAAGACCTGACAGAGGAAGAAAAGGCTGAAGAGAAGTCAAACATTTTAAATGGTCTTAATTTTGCACGTAAGGTAATTGCGACGCAGGAATGTGATTTTCTGTTACTGGATGAGATTCTTGGACTTCTGGACTGTGGGATTGCGACAGTGGATGGGATCATTGATATGCTGAAGCAGAAGGATGAATCTATGCACATCGTAATGACGGGCTGGAACTTTCCGGAGAAATTAAGACCTTACGTAGATGTGATCACTACATTAAATACGGAAGAAACTCATCCGCTTGACGGCGAATGAATACAATAAATTACAGAAGAATGAAGGAGGAGTTCTAATGGCAATTTTTAAAGGTGCAGGTGTTGCAATCGTTACACCTATGTATGATGACGGAAAGGTGAACTACGATAAACTTGAAGAACTGCTTGAGTATCAGATTGCAAACAGCACAGACGCAATCATTATCTGCGGTACTACAGGCGAATCTTCAACGATGACTCACGGGGAGCATTTAAAGACAATCAAATTCGCAATTGATAAGGTAAACAAACGTGTGCCGGTCATTGCAGGAACAGGTTCCAACTGTACAGAGACTGCGATCATGATGTCAAAAGAAGCTGCGTCTTATGGTGCAGATGCACTGCTTGTCGTAACTCCTTATTATAATAAAGCTACACAGAAGGGGCTGATCGCTCACTATACTGCAATCGCAAATGCAGTTCCGGAGACACCGATCATCATGTACAACGTACCAAGCCGTACAGGATGCAATATCCAGCCGGCAACAGTAGCTACACTCGTTAAGAATGTCAAGAATATCGTTGGTCTGAAGGCTGCAAGCGGAGATCTTTCTCAGATCGCCAAGACCGTATCTCTTGCAGGTGCAGACCTTGAACTGTATTCCGGAAACGATGATCAGGTACTGCCGATCCTTTCACTTGGCGGACTTGGTGTTATTTCCGTGCTTTCCAACGTTGCTCCGAAGGAAACACATGATATGGTCATGAAATTCATGGAAGGTGATGTTGCAGGTGCTGCTAAGATCCAGATCGATGCAATTCCGCTGATCAATGCATTGTTCTGCGAAGTCAATCCGATTCCGGTCAAGACTGCACTCAACCTTATGGGAATGAATGTAGGACCTCTTCGTATGCCACTCTGCGAGATGGAAGAAAGTAACAAAGAAACTCTGATTAAAGCAATGAAAGATTTCGGTATCAAACTGGCATAAAGACATACGCAGGAGGACAATAAATTATGGTAAAAATCATCATGCACGGATGCTGTGGTCATATGGGACAGGTGATCTCAGACCTCGTAGAAAAAGACACAAATGCTGAGATCGTGGCAGGAATCGATGTCACAGACAAAGGAAACACCAGCTATCCAGTATTTACAGATATTCACGAATGTAAGACAGAAGCAGATGTTCTGATCGATTTTTCTTCTGCAAAAGCAGCAGATGCGCTCCTTGATTATTGTGTAGAGCGTAGTCTTCCGGTAGTGCTCTGTACGACAGGTCTGTCAGAAGAACAGCTTGCAAAAGTAGAAGAGACCGCGAAGAAGATTCCGGTTCTCAAATCAGCAAATATGTCTCTTGGTATCAATACTCTGATGAAGCTGATTCAGGATGCTGCGAAGGTTCTTGCAACTGCAGGATTTGATATGGAAATCGTTGAGAAGCATCATCGCCTGAAACTGGATGCACCGAGCGGAACAGCTCTGGCACTGGCAGACAGTCTGAATGAAGCAATGGATAACCAGTATCATTATGTATATGACAGAAGCCAGAGACGTCAGCAGAGAGACGATAAAGAAATCGGTATTTCTGCAGTACGTGGCGGCACGATCGTCGGAGAACATGAAGTGATCTTTGCCGGTACGGATGAAGTGATCGAGTTTAAGCATACCGCATATTCGAAAGCTATCTTCGGCAAGGGTGCAATTGAAGCGGCGAAATACCTTGCCGGTAAACCGGCAGGACGCTATGATATGGCAGATGTGATCGAAGGCTGATATATTTTATTTTGACATGAATACCCCCGGATTCTGTATCGCAAGTGATACAGGAACCGGGGATTTTTGGTCTGAAATCTTTCTTGTTTTATATAAAAGCTTTAAAAGTTTACTTTGAAACACCATTTTTTTCCAGTGTAGGATTTTGCCATTCTGTAAATATTATAGATACAAGCAAAAATCACGGTAAAGGAGAAAACGGAGATGAAAAAAATAAGACAGATCCTGACAGGAGTATTACTTATCATGGCACTCAGTGTGTTTACGGCCTGCGGAAACAATGATATGGCAGCTGATGAGGTCGATACTACGAACGAGAATAGCGGCAACACCGATACGACTACGGAAGATGAAAATCAGAATGCGGATAAAAACGATAAAAACAACAACGATAACAAAAATAATGCAGACAATAATGCGTCAGAAAATGAAAAGATGACAGATGATGCTGCAATAGACAATGGAGATACTGTATCCGAAGGTACGGAGGGTGTCGGAACAACAGATAATAAAACGGACGGAACAACTGTTGAGGATGGAAGTGTGTCTCAGGATCTGGGTGACGGAGTCCGTGCAGTCGGAGATGGCGTTGGAGATGCTGTAGAAGATGTCGGTAACGCAGTGGGCGATGTTGTGGACGGAAGAGAGTAGTAATCCGCAACGTTATGAGTGAAAATAATTCATCATAGTAATTTGATAAAGTAAAAATACTTGCATGAAAATGGATTTCATATTATCATAGCATCAGAGAAATGAAACACGCAGATAAACGGGAAGCCCGGGTTCCAAAAGGAATCCGGAGCCTGTTTCTGCCGGACAGGGAGTATTGAATTATGAAATTTCGTCCATGCATTGATATACATAACGGTAAGGTCAAACAGATCATCGGCGGAAGTCTTAAAGATGCCGGAGATCAGGTAAAAGAGAACTTTGTTGCAGAGCAGGATGCGGCTTTTTATGCTAAATTATATAAGAAAGCCGGTTTGAAAGGCGGACATGTGATTTTATTGAACAGTGTCGGCTCCGAGTATTATGGGGCTACAAGGGCGCAGGCAATGAAAGCTCTTAAAGCTTATCCGAAGGGACTGCAGATTGGCGGTGGTGTGTGTCCGGACAATGCAGCAGACTATCTTGAAGCGGGAGCAAGCCATGTGATCGTAACTTCCTATGTATTTAAAGATGGCAGCCTTTCCTGGGAAAACTTACAGAAGATGGAAGATGCAGTCGGGCCAGAGCATCTTGTACTGGATTTGAGCTGCCGAAAAAAGGACGGACAGTATTTTATTGTGACAGATCGCTGGCAGAAATTTACCGACGTGCCTGTAACGCTTGAAACAATGAAAGAACTGGGAAGCCACTGTGCAGAGTTTCTTGTTCATGCGGTGGATGTTGAGGGTAAAGCAAACGGAATTGAGACAGAGCTTGCCGAACTGCTTTCTGGATATACAGACCGCCCGGTCACTTACGCAGGCGGCGTGGGAAGTATGTACGATATTGAACTTCTCAGAAAATACGGCAAAGACCGGCTGGATGTGACGGTCGGAAGTGCACTGGATCTTTTCGGGGGGACAATTCCCTTTGAAACACTAATAAATTTATAAAATTCAGGAGGTATTTATCATGAATGATGTACTGGAAACAATCAAAAGCAGAAGAAGTATCCGCAAATACAAGAGTGATATGGTTCCGCAGGACAAACTTGAAAAGATCATCGAAGCGGGAACCTATGCGGCAACCGGAATGGGCAAACAGTCCCCGATCATCGTTGCGGTAACAAACAAAGAACTCCGCGATAAACTTTCTGCAATGAATGCAAAGATCATGGGCGTAAACAGTGATCCTTTCTATGGCGCGCCGGTCGTGCTGATTGTACTTGCAGACAAGAGCAGACCTACATATCTTTATGATGGAAGCCTTGTTATGGGAAATCTGATGCTGGAAGCAGAAGCGCAGGGAGTTGGAAGCTGCTGGATCCACAGAGCAAAAGAAGAGTTTGAAAGTGAAGAAGGCAAAGAAATCCTGAAATCACTTGGAATTGAGGGCGACTACGAGGGAATCGGTCACTGTGTGCTCGGCTATGCGGACGGTCCGGAGCCAAAAGCCGCACCGAGAAAAGATTCCTATGTATATTATGTAAAATAATAGAAATACTAAAATAACTGTTTTGAGCAGCAGCGGTCAGTGGGGAAATTTACCACTGACCCTTTTTTGTCCATTGAAAACAGAAACAGAATCTGAATATAATGTAAACAATAAAAATAATGATTGCCAGAGATGGAGGAAATACCAATGAACAAACTTAAACATGCAGCAGCAAAGAAAGTTTTTGCAGGAGTTGCTGATTATGCAGTTACTCAGGTGCATAAAAATCCTGAGGCAGCATATGAGAAGCTGATCGATACTGCTGAGAAGTATCTAAAAGATTTCGGAAAGGGCGTTAACTGGGATTACCTGAGAAAAGTTGCCTGTAATCCGGAATATACATTGAACCGTTATATCACATCCATGGTACAGAATCTGCATCCAAATGTTCTGAAGACAACTCTGATGAACCTTGGATTTGAAGCTTTTTATAATGGAACAAAGACTATTCACGAGATGAGAGAAATACATAAATGCAACATCCCGTGGATCATTCTGATGGACCCTACCAGCGCATGTAACCTGCATTGTACAGGATGCTGGGCAGCAGAATACGGAAACAAGCTGAATCTTTCCTTTGATGATATGGATTCTATCGTAACACAGGGTAAAGAACTCGGTGTCTACTTCTATATGATGACAGGTGGAGAACCGATGGTAAGAAAGAAAGATATCATCGAACTCTGCAGAAAACATAACGACTGTGTATTTTTTGCTTACACAAATGGTACACTTGTTGATGAAGCACTCTGCAAACAGATGCAGGAAGTCGGCAACCTGTTCCTTGCATTAAGCGTTGAGGGTGAGCCGGATGTCAACGATATGCGTCGTGGTGAAGGTGTATACAATAAAGTTATGCATGCAATGGATCTTCTGAAAGAGCACGGTCTTGTATTCGGTACATCTATCTGCTACACAAGTGCCAACTACAAGAGCGTTACAAGCGAAGACTTCATTCAGATGCTTGTAGAAAAAGGATGCCGTTACGCACTGTACTTCCATTACATGCCTGTTGGAAATGCAGCATCCGTTGATCTGCTTCTGAATCCGGAACAGAGAATTTATGTAAAGAACCGTGTAAGAGAGATCCGTAACATGGAACACGGTCCTGGAATCTTCACTATGGATTTCCAGAATGACGGTGAGTTCGTAGGTGGATGTATCGCCGGTGGAAGAAACTACTTCCATATCAATGCAAACGGTGATGCAGAACCATGCGTATTTATCCACTATTCTAACGGAAATATTCACGAGAACACGATCCTTGAGATCCTGAAACAGCCGTTGTTCATGGCGTATCATGACAACCAGCCGTTCAATGATAATATGCTTCGTCCGTGCCCGATGCTGGAGAATCCGGAGATTCTGCAGCGTATCGTAAAAGAATCCGGTGCACACTCCACAGACCTTCAGTCTAATGAGACTGCAGAACATCTTTGTGGCAAATGTCTACATTATGCAGAAGAATGGGCGCCGGTAGCTGAGAAGCTCTGGGCAGAAGAAAAAGCTGAAAAAGCAGCAAAAGAAGCCAATAAATAATAAACAAATATGAAATAATGTAGTTCCATCACAGCAACCGGAAAGATTCAGGGCAAGAGTGCAACACTGAAACGCGGACAGAGACTGAAACTCAAAGCTACACTTACACCGGTGACAAGTTTACAGAAGGTTACATGGTATACTTCCCACAAGAAGATTGTAACTGTCAGCAGATCTGGTGTGATCAAAGCAAAGAATAAAGGCAGAGCTATCATTACTGTGAGGTCCGGAAACAAGAAATACAACATCAGGATCACAGTAAGATAAACAAAATTAATGAAAGGAAACCCTCATGGCGGAAGCTGTGGGGGCTTTCTTTTGCTTCTGCTAACGTTGGTCTTTCTTTTTTGCCTGCTTTGTATTAGAATAACAGTATTGATTACAATGTAACGAACGGATTGGAGAGAATATATGAAGGTTGTGATTTTAGCAGGTGGATTCGGCACCAGAATCAGTGAAGAAAGCCATCTGAAACCAAAGCCTATGATAGAAATCGGGGAGAAACCGATTCTCTGGCATATTATGAAGATGTATTCCACTTATGGATTTAATGAGTTTGTAATCTGCTGCGGATATAAGCAGCATGTCATTAAAGAATGGTTTGCAGACTATTATCTTCACAACAGCAACATCACCTTTGACTTCACACAGGAAAATAAGATGATCGTGCACAATAATGTGCTGGAGCCCTGGAAGGTGACTATTGTTGATACAGGATTGAACACGATGACCGGCGGTCGTATCAAACGTGTCCGTGAATATCTCGAAGAAGACACATTCATGATGACCTACGGTGATGGTGTGGCTGATATCAACATTAAAGAACTTCTGGAATATCACAGATCACACGGAAAAATGGCGACGCTCACGGCGGCACAGCCGGGTGGACGTTTCGGTATCCTTGATATTGAAAAAGACGGAACCATTACAAACTTCAGAGAAAAGAAAAAAGAAGACGGTGGCTGGATCAATGCCGGATTTATGGTGCTGGAGCCGGGAATCATCGATCTGATCGATGGCGATGAGACTGTCTTTGAAAAAGGACCTCTTGTAGAAGCGGCACGAATGGGAGAGCTGAATGCATACAAGCATAAAGGTTTCTGGCAGTGCATGGATACGCTTCGCGAGAAAAATATGCTGGAAGAACTCTGGCAGAGTGGCGAAGCCCCATGGAAGATCTGGAAATAATATTTGGCTGGAGGAAGACTTTTGAGCGGAAAGGCAACGAGCTGCGATTACTGTGCGAATTATGTGTACGATGAGGACAGTGAGAGCTATTATTGTGATGTAAACCTGGACGAAGATGAATACTATCGTTTCGTCAGCACAGAATATAAGGAATGTCCGTATTACCGAAATGGAGATGAGTACCGGGTAGTGCGCCATCAGATGTAAGGGAAACGGAGAAAACAAATGATTACAGTAGAGCTGGATAATTTCAGCCTGAAGGAAATCTGTCAGTCCGGGCAGTGCTTTCGGATGTATGAGACAGAAGAAAATACTTATGAACTGATCGCAGGAGACAAGTACCTGAAAATGGCACAGGAAGGCAGTATCGTAAATTTTTACTGCAGTGACATGGAGTTTATCTGCTACTGGGTGCCATACTTTGACATCGATGCGGATTACAGCAGCTATATAGCAAAGATAAACCCAAGAGATACTTATCTGATGGCAGCAGCAGAGTGTGGAAACGGCATCCGTATTCTTCAGCAGGATCTGTGGGAAATGATCATTACATTTCTGATCTCACAGCAGAACAATATCTCCCGGATCAGGGGGTGTGTAGAGCGGCTGTGCGAAGCATATGGAGAGAAAAAAAACTCCGGCGAAAAGGAATATTACGCATTTCCGACTCCAGAGCAGCTTGCGGGCGCATCTGAAGAAGAGCTGCGTAAACTGGGAATGGGGTACCGGGCACGTTATATTGCTGAGACGACTCGTAGTATTCTGGACGGAGAGATTTCGCTGGAGCGAATCTACCGATTCCGTTATTATCGCCGTGCGAAGCAGGAACTTATGAAACTGAGCGGCGTGGGGGAAAAGGTAGCAGACTGCATTTGTCTTTTTGCACTGCATCATATGGATGCATTTCCGGTTGATACCCATATCCGTCAGGTACTTGACGAGCATTACAGGAGAGGTTTCCCGAACCGTCGGTATCATGGCATGAGAGGTATCATGCAGCAGTATATTTTTTATTACGAACTGAATACAAACTGAAAAATAATAAGATACAGAGATCTGTTTCATTCCCTGTCAGAAGGGAACGACAGGTCTCTTTTTTGCGCACAATCTGTATATGAAAACAGCAGAAAAATATATGAAGAAAAAGTTAAATAAAAGCAACAGGTGTATTTTGTACTGTTTTTATATGATAAATATTATCAATAACAAAATTATTGAGAAAAAAAGTCAGTTTTAAGTTAGAAAAACCTAACGATAATATAGACACGAACTTTGATTTATGATATAAAAATATAGGTTAGAAGAAACTAACGGAAAAGAAAGAGGAGGAAGAACATGGCTAACAATAATTTGTTAAAGAAAATTGCACCGGTTGTCCTCAGTGCGACAGTAGCGATGACTGGTATGCCGTCTGCAGCTTTTGCAGCAGAATTCTCTGATGAAGAAGTAGTTCTGGACGAAAGAGCAGAAGACGAAGCAACGGATGTGGAGATAGAGGACACAGAAGTTGATGCGGCAGAAGATGAGGCAGATATTACAATCGAGGATGCCGAAGAAAATACAGAGGACACAGAAGCTGATACGACAGAAGAAACTTCCGGGGCAGAAGATGTTTTTGGCGCAGAGGGTGAGGCAGATGCTTTTGCGGCAGATGGTGAAGAAACTCCTGCTGAAAGTGAATTTGTATATGGTACAGCAAACATTCCGTATGCCGATTTCTTTTATGGTGAAATGAATGATGTACAGCAGAATACAGAAATGCAGCTGGATGCAGCAGATCCTGTGACAGAAGCAGGTTATCGCGAGGAAGGTATGTATGATGCAGTTACAAGCTGCACAAACAATAAATCTAAAAAATATGAGACTTCCTACTATACAGAAAACACAGAAAACGGAAGTGTGACTCTTGAGGGTATCAGGGATGTAAATATTGCAGTTCCGAAAAGTCTTTATAATGATGCGCTGAAAGCAGTTGAAGAGGGCAAGAGTTGCTCCAACCAGCTCCTTACTATTATCGGAAATCTTCAGAATGTAAGTGAAACTGCTCCGGAATCCGGCGAATATAAAGTCCTGAACGGTAACGGAACACTTACTGCAATGAAGACAGAGACAAAAGAACTTAAGATCAATTCTTCCATTTCAACATCATCTGCATGGGGAAATTATGAGGTCATCGTAGAGTTCGGAGATGAAAATCCAGATCAGCCAACAACTGCAAACATGATGGGTGCTATTTTTGAAACATCCGATGGTGAAAAATATGCAATGGAGCATTCACAGAACCTGTGGCTTAAAACCGGCAAAATTGCTTTTGCAGTAAAAGACGGTTTTGTGGAACCACATGGTAACACAATTGATGCAAAACGCAGCCAGGGACTGGAAGGAAAGACAATTAAAAAAATCACTTATCTTGTAAAAGATGGTGCGGATATTGTTATTCCGACAAATCTTCTCTGCAAATACAAACTTGCAGACGGTCAGGGAATCACCGGACCGGAAGAGAAGATTGTATATACAAACAATACATTTACACCGACCAAAGTACAGCTGACTTATAATGTGCCGGAAGGTAGCAGTTACAAACTGACATCTGTACAATATGGTGGAAAAGCTCTTAAAGAAGGCAGTTACAATGATTATACATATGATGACACAACAAAAGTCTTATCTGTTTACGGAGGAGCTTTTGCAAACACAGGAGTAGGAAGCTATACACTGACTTTTGCAGATCAGTCAGAAGCACCGTATGAAGATATTACAGTTCCGATTGTGTTAAGTGCTGACGAAACAAAAGTTCAGTTCGCCATTCAGGACAATAAGCTGGTAAAAATTGATCCGAATGGAGATGCTGCTACATATGAAGTGAAAGATTATATCAAAAACATCACTTCCATCAAAATTGACGGACAGGCACTGGGTGGAAGAAAAGCAAACATCAGTGAAATTGCCAAAACAGTTTTTAATGAGAATACAGGTGCAGTTAACTTTGATGCAAAGGTTAATAATACGGCAGTATTTGCAAAAGGTGATGGCGGCAGCTACAATGTAGAAATCACAGCAGCCGGATTTAATGATGTTACAGGTACCGTTACACAGGATTCCGGTGAATACAAATACGTATACGCAGGACTTACATGGGATCAGTACTGGGCATCTGAGGGTGTATACGAAGCAACAAATACTTCAGCTTCTGAGGACAAAGACAGACGTGGCGAAAGTGATATGGGCGGTTTTGATGCTGTCACAAGAGCAACTGCAAACCATGGTCTCCACAGAGGAAGTTTCCAGACAATGGCAACTGTTTACGATGTGAATGGAAAATCTTACGAACTTGCCGGATGGAAAGACAAAACAACAATGATTCTTACAGACGGAAACACTGTTTCCTGCAGTAAAGGAAAAATAAACGGTGCAGATGTCGCTGAGTATACAGTAACCGGTCTGAAATATATTCCGGTTAAAGTAAAAACAGCAGATTATGATGCATTCAAGAAGGCATTTAAAGTAGTAGAAAACGGCGAAAAACTGTTTGGCGGTTATGCTGAAAACAATCTTAGTGCTTATGAAGAAACAGCAGAAGTCAATGCAAATACCAACGGACTTAAGACTGCGACAAAGACAGCTGATGGATTTACATTCAGCGCAAGAGCAAACGGAACAACTTCCGGCCTTAAGGGAGAAGCGCTGAAAACAGCAGATGGCATTACGACTAAAATGAAGCCGGGAAGCGGTAGCTACGGTGAATTCCTCCGTGTAGACCTTACAGGCAACTATGGCGGTCTCGGTGGTGCAATGCAGGCTGTAAAATGGACATATTATGGTGATGACGATACATACAGCAATGCACTTCAGAGCTATGGTACAAAATTTGCGGCAGACAACTGGATGCACAAATTCCACGGTATTCAGCTTGGCCTGACAGATTCTGTACGCTGCAAACTTCCGGCAGATACTGACGGAACAGGATACTGGGAAGTAACCGTTTACGGTCTGGGATACAGCGATTATACATTTAGGTTTCAGGCAACAGACGAAAATATTGCAAAACCGGCAGGCGATGCAGATTCCACACCACTAAAAAATATTATTGCGGAAGCAAAAGCACTTAAAGAGGCAGACTACACACCGGACAGCTGGGATACTCTTGTAAACGAGCTGGAAGAATGCGAAGACATGCTGGCTAATATCGCAAATCAGACCCAGTATGGAATTGAAGAGCAGATTGGTCACTTAAGAGAAGCAATCGACGGTCTTGTAAAAGCAGAACTCAAACTCAATGCAACATCAGGAACACTTTATACACAGGACAAAACATCTACAACTCTTAAAGCAACCACAAACCTGGAAGGTACTGTAACATGGAAATCCAGCAACACAAAAGTTGCAACAGTAGATTCCAAAGGTGTTGTAACAGCCAAAGCAGCAGGCACAGCCAACATTACAGCAACTCTGGGCGGGAAGACAGCAACATATAAAGTAACTGTAAAAAATGCAATGACTATCAACAAAACAGCAGTTACTGTATATGCAGGCGGAACACCGGCAAAATACACACTTAAAGCGACATCTGCACTTGGTGGAACAGTAAAATATGCAACAAATAACAAAAATGTTGCAACAGTAGATTCCAAAGGTGTTGTAACAGCAAAAAAAGCCGGAACAGCAGTGATCACAGCTACAGCCGGAAAATGCAAAGTAACCTGCAAAGTAACTGTCAAGAATCCGGGAATTGCAGTAAAAGCAGCAGCTTCTACCATTTACACCAAAGGTCAGACAGCAACAAAAATTACTGTAACAAAAATCGGTGTATCCGGAAATGCAAAATTTACAACAAGTGACAGACGTATTGCAACTGTAGATTCAAGAGGCGTTGTAAGAGCAAGAAAAGCCGGAAACGCCAGAATTACAGTTCAGGTTGGTAAATATAAAAAAGTCGTAACTGTCAGAGTAAGAAATGCTTCTCTGAAACTTGCAAGAACTGCAGCAACTGTCAGGAGAGGTAAAACAACCAGGATTAGAGTAAGTGCGGTTCCGAGCGGAAAAGTTACTTATACAAGCAGTAACAAGCGTATTGCAACCGTAACTTCCAGGGGTGTTGTAAAAGGCATCAGAAGAGGTACGGCAACAATCACTGTCAAATGCAATGGCATGATAGCAAGATTCAAAGTAACTGTAAAATAAGATCATATTCAGGAAAAAGCAAAGACGGGGGCCGTTTCCGGACAGCCCCTGCCTTTGTACGTTAAACAGACAGGAGACAGCATGAACAAAAAAGACAGAAAAAATATACATGACAAAAAAAATCTGCTCAAACTCCTTCCGGCTGCAGCTGTAATTGCGGCAGTGACTGTCACAGCAGTGCAGGGAAAATCGGCTGAGGGACTTACGAAAGTGTCAGCTGGTATGGAAATAAAAGATGCCGGAGAATTGTCTGGTTTGCTAAATGCAGCATATTTTGACGATAATACTTTATCTGATAAGAGTACAACGACTGCCGCAAAAAACAAAAAGAAAAAAAGGGGTATTAAAAAAGCTGCTGCAAAAGCATTACCGGATGAATCGAAGAAAACGTCAGCAGAAGGTCAGGGAAGTACGACAACTCCGACGACAGAAGTTCCGGAAGGCGGATATAAAGACGGAACTTATCAGGGAAGCGGTACAGGATTTGGCGGAACTGTCACGGTACAGGTGACTGTTGCGGACGGCAAGATCACAGGGATAGACATTCTTGATGCATCAGGAGAAACCCCGTCTTATTTTGCTTCGGCAAGAGGTGTTGTCAGCAAAATCCTTGCGGGTCAGACGCCGAATGTGGATGCAGTCAGCGGTGCAACGTACTCATCAAACGGAATCATTCAGGCCGTTCAGAATGCACTTTCAAAGGCAGGTGCTGCTGAGGTTTCCACTGTAGAAACAGACAAGAATACGAAGAAAAAGAAAACAAATACAAGTACCACAAAACCTGTTGTGATTTCAAAACCGACAGGGGATGTTGCCTATAAGGATGGTACTTATACTGCGCAGGCAGAGGGATTTGACGGTCCGGTAAAGGTGACTGTTACGATCAAAAACGGAAAAATTACAGTCATTACAAATACGAATACAGATACGAAAGAATACTTCGGCAAAGCCTGGGCAAAAATCAGGCCGGCAATTCTGAAAAAACAGGCAGTATACGGAGTAGATACGGTCAGCGGAGCAACTTTTTCTTCTAATGGCATTCTTGAAGCCACACAGAAAGCATTAGAAAAAGCAGCTGTAAAGAAAACGACTTCTCCGACACCGACTCCAACGGCAGCACCTGCACCGGTGAAGCCGGATACAGGAGATTCATCCGATACTGATAATAAACTTTATAAGGATGGAACGTACAGTGGACGGGCACGGGGATATTCTGGATTTGTGACGATCACACTAACAATCAGGGACGGAAAAATTACAGAGGTCAATAACACCAACAGTGATACGATGTCCTATTTCAGAAAAGCATGGAGACATTTACAGCCGTCAATTCTGGAAAAACAGAGTGCTGATGGAATTGATACGGTGAGTGGAGCAACATTTTCCTCAAACGGAATCCTTGAAGCAGCAAGAAGTGCACTGGAAATTGCGAAGGTAACGGCAGTACCAACAGCGACTCCGACACCTGGTCCGACAGAAACTTTAATACCGACACCGAAGCCAACAGCGACTCCGGTACCGACAGCCGTACCAACTGTTACGCCAACACCTGCTCCGACAGAAACTTTAACTCCGGCTCCAAAGCCAACGGAAACACCTGCTCCGACACCGGAAGGACAATATGTGGATGGCAATTACAGCGGAAGTGGCGATGGAAACTACGGCGTGGGAAGTGTAACTGTGAATGTAACAATATCCGGCGGAAAAATTACAGCTGCTTCTTATGATACGATAGACGATGCAGATTATTTTACCGATGCATGGAATGGTATTTACGGTCAGATTCTGAATAATCAGTCAGCAGACGGGGTGGATGCTGTGAGCGGAGCAACTTATTCTTCAAACGGAATCTTACAAGCATTTCGAAATGCACTGAGTCAGGCGAAAAGGCAGTAATTGCAGAAATACAGGTTATAAAAGGAGAAGATGGAATGAAATACCAGAGTTTTTGTATGAGAGTTTTGTGTCTTCTATTGATTCTGGCGTCTGTAATAGGCTATAATTCTATGCAGAAAAAAGATACACAGGAACAGGAAACTCAGGAGATCACACAGTTACAGAAACGTGTGGATACACTTGAAGAACAGCAAAAAGAAATGCTTGCCGCTCTTGAAGAAGCAGCCAAAAATCAGAAAACTGCAAAAGCACAGGCAGAGACTGACACAAAAGACGATGCAGTCAAAGAAGGCGCGGCAGACAGTGAAGATGCAGAAAGTACGGATGATTCCGAGAATTTCTACAAGGACGGTACTTATACCGGTTCTGCACAGGGATTCGGCGGTGCGATCGAGGTTCAGGTAACACTGAAAGACGATGAGATCACCGATATTCAGGTGACAGGTGCATCAGGGGAAGATTCTGCATATCTTTCTCAGGCACAGAGTGTGATAAGCTCGATCATATCTGCACAGAGCACAGATGTGGATACTGTATCAGGCGCTACATTCAGTTCTACCGGTATCATCAACGCTGTTGTTGACGCCCTTGGAAAGGCGGAAAACGAATGAAAAAGAGGCAGAGAAAGGTCCGGCTGATCCGGGCTGCGATACAGCTTGCGTTTTTCATCTTTTATCCGGCACTCTTTTCCACAGCATTTGCAGGGATCAAATCTATTTTTCAGGTGCTTGCTGCGCACCAGCCGATCACATGGAACTCTTTCCTTGATGTGACGGGAGTCCTGCTGGTAATTACGATTTTGTTTGGACGTCATTTCTGCGGATATGCCTGCGCGTTTGGTTCACTTGGTGATGCCATGTATGAGCTGACACTTTTTATCCGGCAGAAGGTTTTCCATAAAAAAGGACGTCATGGTTATACGGAAAAAGTGGTGCGGATGCTTCAGAAAGTAAAATACATTCTTCTGGCCTTTTTGATGCTTTCCATACTGAACGGATGGTATGCAAATCTTCAGGGCATGAGTCCGTGGGATGTTTTTTCCATGCTGACCGCAGGAAAACTTCCGAATGCTTCCTATAAGATCGGGATTGCGTTATTTATTCTGATTCTGATCGGGATGTGCACGCAGGAGCGTTTTTTCTGTCAGTTTCTTTGCCCGATGGGGGCTGTTTTTGCGATGATGCCGATACTGCCGGCGGCGCTTTTTCACAGAGATCGCGAGAAATGTCCGGCAAGATGTGGACTTTGCAAAAAGCGCTGTCCGGCACATCTGGAGATTGACGGAGACACTCCTTTTTCGGGAGAATGTATCTGCTGTCATGCCTGCGAAGTGACCTGTCCGCGTAAAAATATACAGATTGGGCCGGTAAAGGTCCGGGAAATGGAGAAAAATGAGAAATAAAAAGAAGTTTGTGACCAGTCTGCTCTGTGGAATGAGCTGTTTCATGCTGGCTGCGGTGCCGGTAATGGCAGACGCTGATATACAGAAATATACGAATACTGATTTTGCAATGGATACAGTCGTCTCAGAGACACTGTATACAACAGGTAAGGATCTGAATGCGACTGTCGGTGATAAGATCCGCGAGATTGAGACAGAACTGCTTTCATGGACTGACGAGAATTCGCAGATCGCGAAGTTAAATGCAGCTTCCGGTGAAACGGCAGAAGTATCCGATGAACTTGCCGGTTACCTGAAAAAGATTTTTCAGCTTGCACAGGATTCAGACGGGGCATTCGACCCGACGATAGGCAAGATCATACGTCTGTGGGATATTGCCGGAGAGAATCCGCATGTGCCGGAACAGTCAGAACTGGACGAGCTTCTGAAAGATGTCGGTTATGGTAAAGTTTCTTTGGATGGAGATAAAGTGACACTGGAAAAAGGTGCAACACTTGACCTCGGTGCAACCGGAAAGGGAATCGGGTGTGATGTGGTTTCGGACTTTCTGAAAACACAGACGGATGTGTCAGGAATGATTCTGAATCTCGGCGGCAGCAGTGTAATGGCTTATGGCAAAAAACCGGATGGTTCTGATTGGAAAGTAGCGCTCACTGATCCGCGTGATCCGGAGGGGGACTATCTCGGTGCAATCACATTGAATGACGGGGAATTTCTTTCGACGTCTGGAGACTATGAGAAATATTTCATAGAAGACGGGAAACGCTATCATCACATCCTTGATCCAAAGACCGGATATCCGGTGTGGAACGGCCTGGACTCTGTCACGGTCATCTGTGACAGAGGACTTTTTGCGGATGGACTTTCTACCGCATGTTTTGTACTGGGGATGGAAGACGCGTTAAAGCTTCTGGATAAATATGATGCAGATGCAGCGTTTGTGGATGAGGATAAGAATGTCTATCTGACATCAGGGATGAAAGACCGGTTTGAATTGATGAAGAATACCTATACAGTTAAGGAGTTGCAGTAATTCAAAAAGAAATGCAGAGTATTGATTGTGGATATCAGTACTCTGCATTTTTAGTATTGTTTAGAAGTGGATACGTTTCAGTACCTCGCTTGTCAGCGTTCCGATGAGAAGTCCGGTAATGACACCGGAGATCAAAAGTGCCGGTGCATAGTAGATCAGTCCGGAAGTCATCGTGATAAGACCTGCGATGATGAGCTGACCGATGTTGTGGGAAACACCTCCTGCAACACTGATGCCTAGGATGCTGAATCCGGATTTTTTTTTCATGAAAGTCATAACTGCGAGGCTGAGCGCAGCGCCCGCAAGGCTGTAGAGAATGCTGAACAGGTTTCCGAACATAAATCCGATCACGATGATACGGACGACAGAAACAAGCACAGCTTCTTTCCATGTATATTTCTCCAGTATAAAAAGAACTGCCAGATTGGCAAGTCCAAGCTTCATTCCCGGGATTCCTGCAAAAAAAGGAATCAATGATTCTACATAACCGAAAATGATAGCAACTGCGGCAAAAAGACCGAGATATGAAAGCTTTTTCTGATTCATATGTGACATCCTTTATTAGTAGACTGGCTGTAACTGACCGGCAGAACCACGATTATGATCTGGTGGTCGGTTACAGGTATTTATATTCAGACGACAGTGTCAAATTCAGGGGTATCTTCTTCAGCGGAGGAGTCTCCTTTTTCGCCTTCTATGACAACCTTATTTGGCAGGCAGACGATTGTACCGCCTGTACTGTCGACAGCTTTTTGTTTCATGCAGAGGTGATCCGGACAGTTGGCTTCCGTCATGTGGATTTCTCCACCTGTTATTTCACATACATTGGTATCGTTGATCTGGATCACCTGATCCTTTGCAAGGGAATAAGTACCGTATACTTCTCCGTTTACGGTGATACGTACGCTTCCATAGTGCCCGCGGCGGACGAAGTACATACCGCCCCAGAGGATCAGGGCAAACACAACGATGCCGATGATGAAAGTCAGTTCTTTTTTCTTCAAACAAAAATTCCTCAGCTTTCAGTTAAAATAGTGCTGTTATATAAGAAACAGCGTGTGATTCGATGATTATCATAGCATATTGAATGAGGGTTGACAAGGATAAGTTAGATGAAACGAACAGAGAGCGGAGATTTTATGCCGGGTAATGGGGTGGACACATTTTATTTAAGAAATATTCATTGTTTTATACGGTGGAAAGTGGTAAAATAGTAGGGATTTCTTAAATAGGGTAAATACGGATGATTTCGTATATAAAAGTGATCAGAATAAATATAGAAACAGGAGTTTGATATGAATTTATTTCAAAAAGTATTCGGAACACGAAGCGAGCATGAAGTAAAGCGTATTATGCCGCTTGTAGAGAAGACAGAATCTCTTCGTCCGGAGATGCAGAAATTAACAGATGAACAGCTGAGAGACAAGACCAGAGAGTTCAAGAAACGTCTGGGTGAGGGAGAGACACTGGATGATCTTCTTCCGGAAGCTTTCGCCGTAGTACGTGAAGGCGCGAAGCGAGTTCTTGGTATGGAGCATTACCGTGTACAGATCATTGGTGGTATTATCCTTCATCAGGGACGTATCGCCGAGATGAAGACAGGTGAAGGTAAGACACTCGTTTCCACACTTCCGGCATATCTGAATGCGTTGGAAGGTAAGGGCGTTCACATCGTAACCGTCAATGACTATCTGGCAAAACGAGATGCTGAGTGGATGGGTAAGGTTCATGAATTCCTTGGTCTGACTGTTGGTGTTGTACTCAACGACATGAAACCGGAAGAACGTCGTGAAGCATACGGATGTGACATTACTTACGTAACCAACAACGAACTGGGATTTGATTACCTTCGTGATAACATGGTTATCTATAAAGAACAGCTTGTACAGAGAGATCTGCACTACTGTATCATCGATGAGATCGACTCCGTCCTGATCGACGAGGCACGTACACCTCTGATCATTTCCGGACAGAGCGGTAAGTCCACAAAGCTCTATGAAGTGTGTGACATCCTTGCACAGCAGCTTGAGCGTGGTGAAGCGAGTCACGAAATGACAAAGATGGCTGCCATTATGGGTGAAGAAGTTGTCGAGACCGGTGATTTTGTTGTAAATGAGAAAGACAAGATTGTCAACCTTACCGAACAGGGTGTCAAGAAGGTTGAGAAATTCTTTAATATCGAAAACCTTGCAGATCCGGAAAACCTCGAGATCCAGCACAACATCACACTGGCGCTTCGTGCACACAACCTGATGCACAAAGATCAGGATTATGTTGTAAAAGATGATGAGATCCTGATCGTTGATGAATTTACCGGACGTATCATGCCGGGACGTCGTTATTCTGACGGACTTCATCAGGCAATCGAAGCCAAAGAGCATGTTAAGGTCAAGAGAGAGAGCAAGACTCTTGCAACCATTACATTCCAGAACTTCTTCAATAAATATGACAAGAAGGGCGGTATGACCGGTACAGCTCTTACCGAGGAAAAAGAGTTCCGTGATATCTACGGAATGGACGTTGTAGAGATTCCGACCAACAGACCTGTACAGCGTAAAGACCTCGAAGATGCCGTATACATGACAAAGAAAGAAAAATTCAATGCAGTTGTTGAGGCTGTTAAGGAAGCCCATGCGAAACAGCAGCCGGTTCTGGTTGGTACGATCACAATCGAGACTTCCGAGCTCCTCAGCAGAATGCTTCGCCGTGAGGGTATTCAGCACAATGTACTGAATGCGAAATTCCATGAGCTTGAGGCTGAGATCGTTGCACAGGCTGGTCAGGCTGGTGCTGTTACGATCGCGACCAACATGGCTGGCCGTGGTACTGATATCAAGCTGGATGATGTGGCAAGAGAAGCCGGTGGTCTGAAGATCATCGGTACAGAGCGTCATGAGTCCAGACGTATTGACAATCAGCTCCGTGGACGTTCCGGACGTCAGGGAGACCCGGGTGAATCCCGTTTCTACATCTCTCTGGAGGACGACCTTATGCGTCTGTTCGGCTCTGAGAGACTTATGAAGGTCTTCACTTCTCTGGGTGTTGCCGAGAATGAGCAGATTGAGCATAAAATGCTTTCCAATGCAATCCAGAAAGCACAGGAGAAGATCGAGTTCAACAACTTCGGTATTCGTAAAAATCTTCTGGATTATGACCAGGTTAACAATGACCAGCGTGAGATCATCTACAAAGAACGTCGTCAGGTCCTGGATGGAGAGAACATGCGTGATACCATCTACAAGATGATCACAGATATTGTAGACAGCACAGTAGATATGTGCTTCTCTGATGAGGTGGATTCTGTTGAATGGAATCTGGATGAGTTTAATCCTATGCTGACTTCAATTATCCCGATCGAGCCTCTTACGACCGAGAAGATTAAGGGTAAGAAAAAAGATGAGGTGAAACAGCAGCTGAAAGAAGAAGCGGTGAAGCTTTATGAGATGAAGGAAGCTGAATTCCCGGAAGCAGAGCAGCTTCGTGAGCTGGAACGAGTAGTTCTCCTGAAATCTATCGACAGCAAGTGGATGGATCATATTGACGATATGGAACTTCTTCGTCAGGGTATTGGTCTTGTCGGATATGGACAGAAAGATCCGGTTGTTGAGTACAAGACGAGAGCGTTCAAGATGTTCAATGATATGATCGGCTCTATTCAGGAGGATACGGTTCGTATGCTGTATCATGTTCATGTAGAGCAGAAGATCGAGCGTGAGCAGGTAGCGAAGGTTACAGGAACTAATAAGGACGATACTTCGGTTAAGAAACCGGTTCAGAGAAAAGAGGACAAGGTTTATCCGAATGATCCGTGTCCGTGCGGAAGCGGCAAGAAGTACAAACAGTGCTGTGGACGTAAACTGATGAAAGCATAATGTGAGATATAGGCAGGAGCATCCTACATATATTGATTCACAGGTAACCGGATAACGATCTGGCAAACTAACTGCCAACTATGACTATACATTCTCTCAGGAGAGCCTTCGAGAATGAGTCAGCGTAGGCAGTGGATTTTGCCAGTATCTAAAAGCATCCGGAGATAACCTGTTCATTCAATATATGTGGATGCTCCAATTCTATATCTGGAGAGAAAAGACCGCGCGACGCGCCAGTCTGTCGGATGTGCAGCCAGAACAACGGAAGCCACGCTGAGTCTGTCGGATGTGCAGTCAGAACCATGGAAGCCACGCTGAGTCTGTATGTTGCGCAGGTGTTTTAATATTAGAAGAATTTCGTGATTTCGCCGAGGGATTTGCGTGGTTTGCGGGTCGGTTCTTCGGCGGCTTTGCCGACTGCGATAACGGCTGCGATGGTTTCTGTTTCAGGGATGGAGAGGATTTCGCGTAGTTTGTCAGCTTCGCGGAGCCCCATAATCAGGGTGGAAAGCCCGAGGTCGGTGGCTTTGAGAATCAGGTTTGCGTTCTGCAGTCCGAGATCGTAGCATCCCCATCCATTTCCGAGTTCGTTATCTGGTGTGCCGTCGGTCTGGAAGCCGGCGCGGTTATGTACAAAGGTGGTAACGATCAGCGCAGCATGTTCGGATTTTTCTGCATTTCTTGCACCCGGAAGACAATTCTCGCGGATTTTGTTAACGATCTCTTCGGATAAAACACAGTAATAACGACCGGTCTGGGAGTTTTTCCAGGATGGTGCCTCCTGTGCGGCGCGAATCAGTTCTTCCATCTGCTCTCTGGTGACAGATACATTCGGATCGTATTTACGAACCGATCTTCTTGTTTCAAGTACTTTCTGAAATTCCATGAAATTCAGGCCTCCTTATATAAGAATTTAAAGGGTAAAAACGGCATACAGAGCAAAATCTGTATGCCATAATTATGACATTTTATCTGAAAGATTGCAATTATGTGGTGGTAGTTTACAAAATTTGTTACTGTGAACGGTAACCAAAATTTCTGTTGTATGTGAGACTGAAACAAAAATATTATCTGATAAAAAGATATGCTGTATATCCGACATAAGCCAGTACACAGATTATACCTTCTATCCGGCTCATGGATTTTTTAGTAAAAGCAAAAATAAACAACAGAATTCCGCTGATGAGGAGAATTATACAGTCAATAAGAGATTCTGAGAGAATGTGGAGTGGCGAAATCACTGCTGATATACCGAGGATAAAAAGAATATTAAATATGTTTGAGCCAATTGCATTTCCCAGAGCAAGCGCACTGTCCCCTTTTCGTGTAGCAACGATGGAGGTTACAAGCTCTGGCAGCGATGTACCGATTGCAACAATTGTGAGGCCGATAAAATTTTGGCTAACACCGAAAGATACGGCAATTTGGCTTGCATTATTTACTACCAGATTACCTCCCAGAATGACAGCGGTAAGCCCGCCGATGATAAAAATAAGAGCTTTATAAAGAGGAATAGTTTGTTCCTCGGAACATTCATTTCTCTTTTTTAATGCGGTATGAATCATATTCAGAATATAAAAAATCATTCCGGCTAAAAGAAGAAATCCCTCGATTCTGCTGAGCTTTCCGTCTGCAATCATAATACAGAGAATAAGTGTGATCAGAATATTTACAGGCATATCCCGTTTTAAAATATCTTTGTTTGTTTTAAATGCGGAAATAAATGCACAAATACCTACAACAACAAGACCGTTAAAAATGTTTGAGCCGATAACATTGCTGACGGCAATATCATTGTTTCCGGCAAGGGCAGCGTTGATGCTGACAGAAGCTTCCGGGGCACTGGTTCCCATGGCAACAATTGTGAGACCGATGATGACACTGGGAATTTTGAGAAATCTGGCGAGCGAAGAACTTCCATCCACAAAGAAGTCAGCACCTTTAATTAGTAGTACAAAACCGATAATCAGTAACAGATATTCCATATGATCTCCTTTCCTGTGATAAAGGTATGGAATAAAAAAAGAGACCTTTACCACATCAAAAAATGATTGATAAAAGTCTCGTTGATTATAACAATAACCGGCCTTATGGCGTGATGACGATCATTGTTTCACCCTGGATGCAGGATGATAACTACTCCCTTTCACTAATACTATAGTAAGCAAAAGAAGATTATATGTCAAATATAATTTTTTATTTTGCAGTTCTGCGAGCTTCTTTTATTAATTATGATTTTGGGAGCGTGTCCTTATAATTCTGGTATTTACCTTCAGTAACCAGTTTTGCATATGCATCATATGCGTCTTTCAGAGTATCATATTTTGTACCATCATTGATAAGCTGCTGATGCTTGGAATCAGTAAGATGTTCTGCGATGGTCACATATTTGTAACCATTATTATTTCGAACAGCTGTTGTTGTTTCGGAAACATAAAATCTGCCATCAGCAGTACTCATTATAACGGGGATTTTTTGATTTGCCCCCACAGTAGCTGTATTTACGGAAGTCCAAAATAAATATCTCTTAGATTTATTAGAGGCGCTTCCCAGATATGCCCAGGTACCATTTTTTAATAAACTGTCTTCTTTAATATTAGAAAGCACGGAGGGAAGCATAGAGGAATTTGGACAACGAGAGTCAATTTCAAAATAGTAATTCTTGTCTGTAATTAATTGTTCAAGGACCCCACTTTTCCGTATTGGCTCATCCAGATCTTCGTTAATATCAAAGAAATATTTTTTTGTACTGTTTTCACTTCCACCTTTCCAGTTAAACAAAACACCGTTTTCAGTGAGAGAAACTTCACATACTCCTCCCTTAACCGGATCACCTATCCAGTGCTCGGTGTCCGCTTCACCGTTAGTATGAGAAATACCGCCAATTGATACTGTGTTCATAGACTGCCAGCCAGCTATTTTCTGTTTCAGTGGTACAACTTTTGTTGTAGTCTGATTTTCTGTTGCATCTTCTATCATCAGCTCATCATATGCCGAGCGGACATTTGCAAGATCAACAGATTCCCGGCTCCTTTCAATATATTTTGTATAAGCCGGGGCGAGCAGCCCGACAAGAACTGCAAGAATTGAAACAACAACTATAAGTTCTATAAGTGTAAATCCTTTGTTCCGGTTTTGCATTTATATTTACCTCAAAGCATAAAAAATCAATAGTAGGTTTTATAATAGCATTTATTTGCTAATACTGCAATCCGGAAGAAATGTAATAATTGTGAATTTATTTCAATAGCAGAAATATACTAGTTCCTGACCTCATCTACGATATTTTTAATAATATCATCTGCAGGTGTGGGCTGAGGCCGCCTGTTGTCAAATTCTGTAGTAAGAAGATGAAGTTTGTAATGTGCCTCTGGGTATTTTTTTTGTTGAAGAAGCGTCTGGAATGCTGTTATTTCTGCCGGAAGTTTTTCCTGATATTCTATAAATCCCTCAGGAAGATAATCGGTTGGAACAGGGGATTCACTTACACTATCCGGATCAGGGGATGTGGCGCGAGTTCGGAAGGTCTCTGAAAATGAGGAGAGACTGTTTAGAATTTTCTCGCAGTAGCGTTCGGCTTCCGGATATCGCTGCATGTCCATGAGATAAGTGATTCCAATCATATGAGTCAGAATGTCGTGGTTCCATTTGCGGATATTTTGTTTAAGATTATCCATAGAAATTCTCCTTTCCGTTGTGCATTGTAAGGCGGGCAAAAACATCCCGTACATGAGGATAGCGTGAACGGCTGACCGGGACGGAAACGCCGTTTCGCAGGGTGATGCAGGTATGATGGAGTGTCCTGACCTGGTAAAGATTTACAGCAAAACTTTTGTGACAGGAGCAGAACTGAGAGCCCATGCGGTTTAAAAGATCCTGTAACTTTTCACCGGATGAATAAACCTGTGTGGCGGTATGGATACAAGTCCTGCGGGCGAGATGCTCCAGATAGAGAATATCGTTCTGAGCAACCTGGTATTCTTTGTAGGATGACTGAAAATAAAGAAACTGGTCACTGCGGAACACATATTTTTCGTGAGCAGCAGTCAGGGCTTTGGGCAGGTATTCGAGGAGTTTTTTCTTGTTCACGAAATAGAGATGTGAAGTTTCGTAAACGTCAGAAGCAAATTCCAGATACTGGCTGACAAAAATAATCTGTGTATCACCATTCATCTTATTGATTCTTTTGGCAACGGTAATTCCGTTGACGGATTGACTGCCGAGATCGATGTCTGTAATTACAAGTGTATAAGGGCAGCCGTGATCAGTAAGTGTATTCAAAAATTCAGTACCTGATGAAAAAAATTTTACCTCGTAAGGTACTGTGATACATGACTGCAGAATCGATTGTATCATTTCGATGTAGACATAGTCGTCTTCGCAAACTGCAATTCTTATCATAATTTTTCTCCATGAATGTTCATGTTTTTTGAATAGCGTTTATTATATACTGGATATGGGCAGACTTCAAGTATATAGACGGGTAAATCGTTCGAGATATATCGACAGAATCAGACATGAGAAGGGGCATTTCCGAACTGTTTTTTATAAGAGCGTACAAATGTCGTGTAGTCGTTAAAACCGCTCATCTGCGCGGCTTTCATGACAGGAGTCCCTTCATTTATCAGAGAACGTGCAAGAAGGAGACGCTTGCTTGTAATGTAATTGTGAATGGTGTAGCCGGTCTCGTTTTTGAATTTTCGCATCATATGATATTTGCTGAAAAAAAACTTCTCAGAGAGTCGGTCAATCGAGAGATCTTCGGTCAGATTACGGTTGATATATTTCAGAAGCTGTTCAACTTGAGAATCAGAAGAATAAGATCTACGGTCAGGAACTGCACTGGTCTGCAAAAAAATTCGATTGACATAAACCATAAATTGCGTAAAAAGAGCATTGCTGAGTATTTCATCACCAAAGTCCTTATTTTTTATGGAATTTTCAAGTTCACGCAGAAGATCACGGAGATGTTCCTGAACAGCAGAATCAATACGGACAAGGTTAAAACTGTGGTCAGTTGCTTTCTGGAAACAGGTATTTAATTCCTGCATGGAAAGGTCGTCGCGAATCCAGAAAATGTAACGCTCATATGGAACGGACGGATCAATTTCCGGTTTGTGGATCGCGCCCTGACTGACCAGAAGGATATCCCGTGGTTTGAGATGGTAGGCTTTTCCCTCGATGTGATAGGTGACTTTTCCGGAAAGAAAGACGATGATCTTGTGAAAGTCATGATAATGATAAGAAAATTCCCGATCTGTGCGGTCATTAATGTGGAACAGACGGAATTCTTCTTTGAGATAGCCTGTTTTTTCTAGTGTGTACTGTGAATAATCCATGGAAAACCTCCCGGGAAAGAATAATGATGTTGTCGTGGAACTGTTTTTATAATTATAGGAAATTTCTTGTAAAAAGAAAAGTGATATTATATTATGAGATTTAGAAAATATTGTTTTTGGCAGGGAGAGATGGAAATGAAAGAGAGAAGAAAATTAAGCAGAAAGATACTGACGGTTTTGCTTGCAGTCGTATTGCTTGTGACAGGTATGGCAGTATCTGTTCCGGCGGCATCAAGGATTACAGTCCGGGGTGGAAAGGTTTATCAGAATAATAAACTGATTGTGAACAGAATTATTGGTTCAAAAGCTCGGGGGTATTATTATGTGGACAAGACCGGACGAAAAGTAAATACAAAAGAAATTCGCCAGGCTGTTGATTTTGTGATGAAAAATTCAAGGGCAGGTGACAGCAGCGCGAGACGTTTGAAAGACTGCTATAAGGCATTGCTGAAATATCCGTATTTCGGAATGACGAGCTGTGCTCCGACAGCAAAAAATCTGTCTACTTATGCGAGATATATGTTCAGTCGACGCCGCGGAGACTGCTATTATTATGCGGCTGCCATGGCATGTATTGCACGGGTTCTCGGATATGACAGCCGAGTGGCAGTGGGAGGCGTGACGGCCAGAGGCAAATATGCGTCACTTTCTTTACATGGCTGGTGTGAAGTGAAATACAGAAGAAGCTGGAGAATGATTGACTGCAGTATGCAGCGTGCACATATGGAAAGAAATCTGTACCTTGTTATAAGAAGACAGTATCCATTTCGTTTGCGATGTGACAGGGTCTATAATATGGTTGTCAGAAATGCCAGAGTAAGATGGTTCTGAAATTGAAAGTATGGATTGCTGATTTTTCATTTCAATGTGAGATGAGCGCATTTTTTGCAATATAATAAGCATTTTATTCTATATACATTGTAAAAACAAAACTATATACTGTAGAAAAAGGTGCGTATATTGTGAAAGAGAGGGTTTCGTCATGGAAAACAGTATTACAATGATTAAATATCAGGGACTTGGTAATGATTATCTGGTACTCGATCCAAATAAAAACCGTGTACAGCTTCAGGGAAAAAAGATTGCTCTCCTGTGTCAGAGAGGATTTGGACTTGGCGCAGACGGTGTGCTTTACGGACCGGTCGAGATCAATGGAAAAATGGGTGTCCATATCTATAATTCCGATGGAAGCGAAGCTGCGATCAGTGGCAACGGTGTCCGCATTTTTGCAAAATATCTGATTGATCATGAATATGTGAAAGAGCAGAAGTTCAGCATTGAAACGCTGTCCGGTCCGGTTGAGGTAGAATGCCTGAACAGCCGTGCGACAGAATTTCGTGTAAACATGGGCAAAGCGTCCTTTATTTCCAGAGAAATTCCGGTTACCGGCGAAGTCCGTGAAGTCATTAATGAAACCTTCACTTTCAATAAGAAAGATTACAGGGCAACCTGTCTGACTATCGGAAATCCGCACTGCATTATTTTTATGGATGAAGTCAGCCCTGAGATTGCAAAAGACCTCGGACCGTATGTGGAGAATGCGGATGAATTTCCTGAAAGAATGAATCTCCAGATCTGCAGACGGATCGACAGCGGAAATCTGGACATCGAAATCTGGGAAAGAGGTTCCGGATACACCAAAGCCTCCGGTACAGGAAGCTGCGCAGCAGCAATGGCGGCATACAGACTTGGCCTGACAGAGAGCCGCATCAATGTAAATCAGCCGGGCGGTATAATCCAGATCGATATCAAAGAAGACGATACCATCTATATGACCGGAAGTGTCGGCTATGTGGCTGATATGAGCGTGGCAGAGAGTTTTTTCTCATGACAATAATTCATAAATAAAAAGAATCTCCGGAATTTTAATCTGTGCGAAAAACAGATTGGGATTCCGGAGATTTTTGTTTTGTATCAGCAATAGCGAAGAAGAATGACCGATTCAAAAGTGTCTCCACAGTCGTTCCACTGCCAGCTTCCGTCATATTTGCGGCAGATATCTTCAATGATAGAAAGTCCTAATCCATGATAAACAGAATCTTTCTTGGTGGTACTGTGGTTGAATACTATCTGAGGATCTTTGGTATTTCTGACAAGGATCGAGAGAAAGCCTTTTGAAGTTGTCAGTGACAGGGACAGATTTTTTTTTAAATCCTCAGAGGAACGGCAGGCCTCAATCGCATTATCCAGTATATTAAACAGAACACTGCTCAGATCTGAAGGCTGAATCACTGATTTGTCAGGAAGAAAAATTTTGTAATCTACATGAATACCGGATTGTTCTGCAAGCATCCGCTTCGATTCCAGAATCGCGAGAATGAGGTTGTCTTCACAATAAGGATGAAAACGGTCACGCTGAAACGTGTCAAGCGTATCATGAATGAGTTTTTCGGCGTTTTCACAATCACCGGTGCGCAGAAGCGTTTGAACGGTCTGCAGAGTTTCGGTAAACTGCTTTTGTGTTTGGAGCAGGTTGTTTTCCTGCTGTCTTACTAACTGTAAGTGTTCGGCGTTTAAAGCCTGTTGTTTCTTTAGCAGGTTAAGTTCCGCTTCTGTTTTCTGACCGATAAAAATCTGCATCAGGAGCCGGTACAGATTGTAGCAGACGACAAGTGCGGACAGACATGTCAGTAAGAAAAAAAGATTCAGGTATTGTACGGTATAGTGTGACAGAAGATAAAATATCTGAAAAAGGATTAAAGAAATAATGAAAGTTATTTTTCTTCTCATAATACAGAATCCTCCTGATTGACGGGTGTGCAGGCAGAGGGCTGATCCTCAGGTTTCGAACTGTTAAGTAATATGGAAGAACAGTATCTTTCCGCTTCATCTGCTTTACGGGTGCGTGTGAGATACTCCAGAGAAAGCAGATGATTTTCTATATCGTGATTCCACTTCCGTATTTTGACATATTCCTGTTTCATTTCTTCCGACACTTCCATCTGCTGTTTCAGCAACTCCATTTTGTGAAGATTCCGGTTGAAAGCAATTTGCTCTTTTTTGAATAAATGAAGCCCATGTATAAACAACGGGAAAGTTATACAGCAGCAAATAATATACAGAAGAACGGGGATAAAACTCTGCTGGAATTTGTAATACTGCGTAAATTCTGTTGTAATCAGGGGATGAATAATCGGCAGAGTAATGAGCAGTAACAAAGAGAATTTTAAATAATTAATACACTTCTTTAAGAGCGAGAAAATATTTTTATAAAACAAATAGCCAAAAGAAAAAATCATTATTTGTATCATCAGCTTTTCGTGGAAACTGCAAAGTGAATATATATTTGAGGCGGTGTATGCAGGCTGGTGAAAGAAATGGTTGTAAATCTGTATGTAAATATTTATGGACAGGATTTCGGTCAATATGGCGGTGAGAAGAAAGATAAAATAGGACAGAAGTTTTTGTTTTACCGGTCCTCTGAACAGGAAAAATACATTAAGAAAGATAAATAACTGCGACAGAGTCGTTGCCTCGGAGGCATGCTCATACAACTTGATAAATTGAAGCGCCCACAGAATAAAGAAGGATGCTAAAACGTGAATATAAATTTTGAATTTGTCCGTGCAGGAAAAAAGCTGCATAAAACAATATACAGGAATAACGGAATAATATACCGCAGTGAGCATTGTAAATGCCAGATTCTTTAACATCACAGATCCTCATTTTGACTTTTTAGTAGCAGCAGCGCAAAGGCATCTTTGGTTGACTGGTAACAGTTACGGCTTACAGGAAGGCGCGTGCCGTCAGAAATCTCAATACCGGCATGACTTAAAGTATGTATGGCATTTATATTGACCGCGAAGCTTTTGTGACAGATGCAGAAATCAGGCCGTAGTTGTTCGATAAGATCCTGAATTTTGTCGCGACAATAGTAAATCTGAGATTTTGTATGTATTTCGGTATTTCGCAGTTTGCGTTCCATATACAGTATATCGGAACGGGGAATGCGGTAATCCCGGGAAAGATAACTGAAACAAAAATACTGCCGGTGAAGCTCGGACAACTTGCGACAGGCAGCCGAGAGCGCCCTGGGAAGATACTCTTCCATCTGCTGTTTGCTGACAAAATAAACGTGGTTTGTCTCATAAACAGCAGAAGCGTACTGAAGATACTGACTGATAAAAATAATCTGGGTTCCTGAATTGGAAAGATTGATCTTTTCGGCAAGATGAATACCGGACATATCTCCGGAATCAAGCTCAATGTCCATCAGAACGATCTGGTAAGGACATTTTTGATCAGTGATCCGGGCAAGAAAATCATCCGAGGAAGTATAAATATCAACGTCGTATGCTGCCTGAAGACAGGAACAGGTCAGGTCGTGGATTTGTTTGCAGTGAATAGAATTGTCTTCGCATATGGCAATTTTTAACATATAAGCACCTCTGATTAAGTAATAGAAGTATTATAGCACGGTTTCAGCCCATTTTGTAGAAAATCAAAGAAAAAACTCCATCATATATGAAAGAGGTTTCGTATACGATGCAGTGTATTGGTTTATCCGTGTTAGTGTGAATCACATGGACAATCAGAATTTCTTATAAATCTTTTTCCTGAAGTAGTTTAAGTTGCTCTTTCAGTGTAGTGATATCAGCAGAAAATTTTTGGAGCTGCTGATCTTTTTCTGCAATCTGGGCTTTCTGTTCATTAATAGTTTCCTGCATTTGGTCTACCATGTATTTTACAGTGTTTCGGTCAAGAATTTTTAAATCCTCTGAAAATATTCCCATAAGCTCCTCCACATTCCGGCATATATTGTATACATGCTCATATATGGCTTTGAATTCTGGGTAGACTGTGATAAGGTCAATAATCTGTTCTGGTTCGTCTATACTCAGAAATGCAAGCCAGGCGTCCAATTTGTTCTTGATACCTTTATTTTGTACATTCTCACGGAAAATGTCAAGTGGAATAAAGATATAATTTTGCAGAAGATCTATATTGAGACCGGTGTCAGATTTCTGATGGAATGTATGTACATATTTATTGGGAAATTCAGCAAATATTCCGGGACTTGTGTCCATTAAAATAATCGTATAAACATCTTTCACATCTTTATATGTGAATGTTTCTTTTTTCTGACTTCGGGCTGTTTTGTATTGACGTAGCAAAAGATCAGAGGAATAACAGGCACTTCGTTCACCTGGAAATGCATAACTGATTTTTTGGACTTCCACATTGCAATAAGTACCATCTTCAAAACAGACTACAATATCCATGATAAGAAGTGACTGTTCATCTGCTATTCTACTGGAAACTCCCGGTAGAATTTCTACAATTTTTACCTACTCTTTGCAGCAGGACACTTAAGAAATCTTCCAGCCGTTCCGGTACAGTTTCGGGATTCATAATTTCTTTAAAAAAGGAATCATATAACATTTTTACACCGCAAGCTCCTGAGCAGAAATCCAGAAACTCCTGTTGTTGGTGTTCTTTCAGACTATAGAATTTTTCCGTGAGTTTTACATTCGAATCAATCTCTTTTAAGATATCGTGTTTGTTTCGGATCATAGGGAAGTATTGTTGAAGTTTAGTTGGCATAGACATTTTCCTTTCATGTAGTGTAAGTTGGAGAATTTTGTTTCAGAAATGAAACTTGTAAGAATGCCCTGATAGGCATAGAAATTTAAGTAATGAAAATATAGCACATATTGTACTTGAAAAGCAAGAAAAATCGTTCGTCTAGTTTTTGCATATTGCGACATATTAAGGATTATTGCAGCGCGAGCATTTTCTTTTTTTAACGGGGAATTTGGGATTACCTGCTAATTATGTACGCAAGTGTGTCTGTTTATGCCGAGGGTGAAAAATAAGGGGCAAGGTGTGGTAAATTAAAGAAAAAACACTATACAAGGGGGAAAAACAGATGAAGAAGATCAAACGTTGGGTAGCAGTGATTATGGTGTGTCTGCTGACATTGACAGGGGCAGAGGCAGTGCATGCACAGACATACAGTTGGATGCAGACTGCAAAAAAGGTACGGATTAATACCGTGGTTAAAGGAGTGGCAAAAAATAATCAGACACCTACCTTAATGGATCCATGGGATAGTTATGAAGAGTTTTATTATATCAATATTCCGACCAAAATGAATATATCAATCACTGTATCTGTAAAAGGAACACAGACACTTGAAGTTATGCTGTATAACAATCAGGGAAATTACCTGAGGCAAAGCGGCCCATGGACATACAATAGAAGCAGAAATCAAAGCAGTTCAACATTACAGAGATCTTGTGGAGCAGGGGAATATTATATTCGTCTGACTCATGTTTTTAATTATAATTCGGAGAGATATCCGTATTCCATGAAGGTTCAGGGAAAATTTACCAATTCTGTGAAAATAAATCAAGTCAGAAAAGTTTCTTCTACAAAAGCTAAAATAACATGGAAAAGCGCTGGAAAGGTTACAGGATATGAGATTTTTAGAAAGAATTCAGGCGGAGCTTATAAAAAAATCGCGACCGTAAGCGGGAAAAAACTTTCGTATATAAATCAACGATTAAAGCGCAGAAAGACTTATTACTACATAATTTGTGCATATAGAGTTGTTGATGGTGTAAAGGTATACTACAAAAATTCAGTAGCTAAAAAAATTAGAATGTAGGATGCTAAATTATATCGTTGAAATTTTACAGAACGAAGGAGAAAATCAGATGGCGGGAGTAAAAAAGTGTCCTAAATGCGGAAATATGATATCAGAGGGTGGTTCATTTTGTCCGTTTTGTGGCAATAGCATAAATGATAAGGTGATTATTCAGGGGAAAAACCCAGAACCATATAATGAACAGGATGAAATTCAGAGAAAATACAGAAATGATATAAACAGTAAAGTTCAAAAGAAAAAGGAACTGGAAAACAAAAAAGAAAGCCTGTTAAAAAGGAAAGAAAGTCTGGAACTGAAAATTGATAATTACAGTAAGATCATGCAAAAAAAGATTCCATACTGCGAGAAAAACAGGACGGCACCGGATATTCCGGTCATAAAAGTTGAAACTGCAAAAGTCGACATAAAGTGGTATATTGCGGCGGTCATCGCGGTGTTGGAAATAATTTCTGGAATAATGCCATGGGCAACAATATATTATGGAGATATTATTCAGGGAGAAACGATAAGTTGTGCAAAAGTTTTTGACTTATTAAATAATATGTCGAGATATAGCGAATGGTCTGATCATGTATCTGAAGTATTTGGACCATTAGTGTTCATAAGTTTACTCGGATTTATAATGATTTTTTTTAATGGATTTTTTATTGTCAGAATTTTACAGGGAAAATCGGCAGAAGAGATTGGAACACTCGCGGGAATCAGCGGAATTGTAGTATCAGTAGCAGTATTTCTTGAAAAATGGTCACTTAACAGCAGTATGGAAGAGGAATGGAGTTGGATGTCTGTTAATACAGAGGCAGGTGTCTGGCTGATGCTGTTTGCGGGAATTGCCCTGATTGCGGTAATTGTTTTTTACAAAAATGAAACAGAAACACAAACAGGAAGTAAAGCAAACTTTAATTTGGAAGTGCTGAATTATGATCCGGCACTTCCACTTCGACTGAAAACACTTGGAATCACCAGAGAAAATGACGAATTAGTTCTGAAGTTGACATATGCGGAATTTGAATGGACGTATATAGAGGAAATCATAGCAGATGTGCAATTGGTAAAGGCAGATGGCAGCATAAAAACACTTGCAAGGAATGCGGTGTTTGAGAAAAAAGGACAGGACTATGCAAGAGTGCAGTTTAAGGATATCGGATATGACCTGGAAGGAGCCGTAAGTGCAAGGGTCAATATTCTGGCTTATGACATCTATAAAAACCAGAAGAAATATCAGGAGAAAGGCAGCGGATTTTCTGCATACAGTGATTATTCGGCAGATGAGTTAAGAAGCGCAAGATTTGCAAATACAGATGTTGTGATGTGCAGAGAGAGAAATATCGGAGAATATCATCAGTGTTGTTGTGGACAGGTATATTCAAATAAAATCAGCATATGTCCGTTATGTGGAAAAACAAGGAAGGGCTAAATGAGATGGATGACAGAGAATACAGAAAAGAAAGAGACAAGATCGTAGAGGACATACATGCTCTGGAAGTTGAAATTAACAAATTGAATGATGTGTGTGACAGGTTGTGGGATGTCAAGGAAAAAGCACGAGATAATCTGGAAATGTTTCGGTCAGTAAGTGAGCCGGTGAATATCGGTAAAAATTCTGCTGAGATGATAAGTACACCTCAGAAAAAGGCAGTTCCTGATAATGAAGAGAAAATTGTGGATATGCAGCCGAAAAAGACACAGGTGAATCAATTCTGCCCATACTGCGGTGCTTCAGTAAACGGACAGAAGTTCTGTGGGCAGTGTGGAAAACGAGTAAACTGAAAATGGAGATGTATGTATGAAAAAATGTCCGAACTGTGGAAAAGAAAATATAGATGAAGCAAAATTTTGTACATGGTGCAGATATGGATTTCCAGTGACAGTGGAAAATAAGACAAATAATAAAGGAAAAAAGATAGCACTGGGTATACTTGTAATTGCTATTTGTGCGTGTTTAGGTGGTGTATATATGCTGCTTGAAAACGGAAAAAATGAGAATTCCCAAAAGCAGAAAATTGCACAGAATAGCGAAAGTGTACAGCAGGATAAAAGTTCACAGGAAGATGAAAGTGCAGAGACGGATGAGGCTGCGGAAAGCATTTCAGGAGAATATCTGGCGCCTTTTATGAACAGCGATTCGAAGTGGGGATATATAAATCAGGATGGAGAGGTAGTTATAGAATGCAAATATGATTCAGCGAGTGGATTTGATAAAGATGGATATGCGGTGGTGGGAATGGAAACGGATTCGGATGCAAGCGAATATTATACGATTTACGGATTGATTAATTCGAAAGGAGAAGAAATTATTTCGCCGGATTATAGTTATATAAACGATTCAATTGCTAATACCTGTGATAATTATGGCTATCGAACTATTTCGAGACTTCCTTATCCGTTTTATTATGAAGAAGAATATTGGGGAGTCATAGACAATAATGGGAATATTATGATATCGCCAGAATATAGCAGGATAAGTAATATAGGAGATTCTGGGTATTATATTGCCAGTGATGCAGAAACAGGTATGTATGGAATTATAGATGAGGATTATGAATGGGTTTGTGAGCCGGAGTATTCATGGATAATAAATACATGGGAAAAATCAACAGAAAATGTAGCGAAAGTAGATGGAGAGTATGCATTAATTGCAAAGTATGATTTTCAGGAGGGGCATGGTGCTAAAATTATAAATGAGTATGGAGATACTATTGTGCCGATGGACTATTATGATATAGAGTGGGTAGTAGGAAATAATCGTATAATTGTTGAAAATGATGAAGGATATTATGGTGCGATAGATATGCATGGTGAGGTACAGATACCTTGTCAATATGATGAAATAGGGAGTTTCTCTTATGGAGATGAAACATATGCGATAAGAGAAGGAGAGGTTTTTCTGGTAGATATTTATGGAAATGAAAGATTTCTTACGAATGCAGATTCCTGTTATCAATTGGATTCAAATCTTTATGAGATAAGTAGCGATGAAAAAAGTAATATTATTAATTCAAGTGGAGAATATCTTCTTCCAGAAAATTATGAAGGAATTATGATAAATGAAAGTTGTATTGCAGGTAATACGGAGGGTGAAGGAAAGGGAATATTGCTATCAAGATCAGGCGAGGTGTTGAGTAGGGAATATGATCAGTATATGCTTTTTTCAATGATTCCAGAGATTACAGTTTATAATGAGGAGAATTGTGGAGTGATTGATTCATATGGAAATGTAATTGTACCGTGTGAATATGATGCTTGCTATGTATGTAAAGATAGTCCGTATATTACTGCTAATAAACAGGAAGAAGAATATGGAGATTATACGGAATGTACCCTGTTTGATATCAATGGTAATGTAATAAAAGAGTTTGATGCCGGAATTTATAATGTAGGCGCATTCCAGAAAGTATCTGATGCGGCATAAGAGGTGAAAATTCAAATGAATGAAGGAGAATGACTTGAGAAGAAAAAAGTATTAGAGCTAAAGATTGATAACTATAAAAGATTGTATAATCATCAAATTGCAGGATGTTATGAAAATAGTGATGTATCTGATATGAGGACTGTAACAAGAGAAAAAAAGAATCCATTGTATGTTATGTTGATGCTTGCCGTTTTAGAGCTTGTTGCAGGTTTCGTTCCATGGGCAACAATCTGGTATGGGGAGATTATTTCCGGAGAATCAGTGAGTTGCATCAGTATTCCACAACTGATGCAGGATATGTCCTATTATCAGTCATGGGCAGACGATATTTTTGAAATTCAGGGTTCCATGTTGTTTTTTGCAGTATTAATTTTAAGCGTTGTAATTCTTGATGCGTGGCTGCTGAAAGAAGTTATTTGTAAAAATGAAAAAGGCACAGTTTTATGGGGGAAAATTGTCGGAGGAAGCGGAATTAGTGTAGCAGGGCTGTTTGGGGTATGTGTTGAAATGCTCAAGGGAGATTTCAGCAATGAAGAATGGCGAATAGTATCTTTACGGAGGGATTCCGGAGGATGATTCATGCTCATTGTAAGTATTGGATTGCTGGTAGCAGCATTTTGGTGTGAAAAGATTGTACAGGAAAACAGAAAGAAGCAGATTTATGAAATAGAAGTGCTAAATTATGATCCTGTATTACCAGTAAGAATACATGAGTTAAGAATACAGCAGGGTGATTATTTGAAATTCAATTTGATTTGCAGACAATTTGACTGGAAAATCATAGATACACTTGTGGCAGACATTCAATTAATTACGGAATATGGAGATATAGTAACCCTTTCTAGAAATATGGCCTTTACGAGACTTAAAAATGACCAGTATAGTGCAAAATTATCAGAGGTAAATTATAATTTTGAAAATATACAAAGTGCCAAAATTAATATAAAATCCTATTCAATTGAAAATGAAATGGAAGCAGGAAGCGGATATTCAGTAGACAGTGACTATTCATTATTAGAAATTAAAAAACTGAGAGCCATGGAACCTCGGGCTGTTGTCTGTAAAGAAAAGAATTTTATAGCAGGACATTGTTGTAGTTGCGGACAGATTTATTCAAATGAGTTATATATTTGTCCTCTTTGCGGTAAGAAAAAGGGGGAGTAAATTATGGCGGAAGATTTTAGAAGAGATCAGACCATTGAAGCACTGGAAGCAGAATGTAAAAAGCTTTGGGATGAGAAAGAGATGTGGAGAGAAAATGTAAAAAGTGGTTTAATAGTAGAACCTGCTCGGCGTCGAAATGAAGAACAGTCAGTGGTATATGAACAAAAGAATGAATATAGTAAACCTGTATCGATGATAAAAAATAATGAAACCGTACCTGAAAAACAGGACAGGGAAATGAAAGCGAACAGATACTGTCCAAAGTGTGGGGCATTTGTAAATGGATCAACTTATTGTGGACAATGTGGAACAAAAGTTAACTGATTTTCCTTTATAGTAGTCAGAAAAGCTCCATCATATATGAAAGAGATTTCGTATACGATGGAGTGTATGTATTTATAAAATAAGATCTGCGTGTATAGGCAGAATTTGTCGAACGTTTTTTCTTGCTTCGCACATGTAGGAGTGCTAAAATAATCACATCATTTATTTATCTTTTGATCTGGCGTTTCAGCCGAAAATCTCAAATCAATGCAAAAAGGATATGTAAAGATTGAATTTTTATAGTGAAGTTCGTATAATTAAAATAAGAACAAAAAGTTCTTGTAATGCATATCCGGAAAGAGAGGTGTGATGGCAAAAAAGGATATTCCTTCAATTAATTACTTTAAAGATAAAATTCGGATGGCCGATTTGCTGAATGTGTATCTGTATGGTGGAAACAAAATTATAAGTCCGCAGGATGTTACAGAGCTGAATCCGATACTGGCAAAATCATGGTGGAACGATAAGGAATTGAAGACAAATGTAAATATTACAGATGTTCTTTTTGAAGTTAAGATTCCAGTTGGAAAAGAAAACGATGTAAAGAATGCTGATAACGATATACAGAAGATACCAATTATCATATCCATTCAGAATCAGTCAGATATCAGTTATGTGATGCCGGTGCGCGTGATCAATGCAGATGCAAACGGCTATTATTTACAATGGAAAGACATTGAGCGAAAACACAAAAGAGAAAAACAGACATGGGCAGATCACGGAGAATTTTTATCAAAATTTAAAGAATCTGACAGGCTGAAACCAATCCTTACTATCGTTATCTATTTTGGAAAAGATGACTGGAATGGAGCCAAAAGCCTGAAAGAGATTACAAATCTGAAAGTCTGCCCGTTACATATACAAAAGCAAATGCAGGATTATTCTATCAATCTGATAGAAGTACGGAATTTTTCTGATGTTGAAAAATTTACTACTGACCTCAGAGAAGTTTTCGGATTTCTGCAAAATGATGGGAACAAACAACAATTAGAGAAATATGTAGAGAAGCACAGAGAAGGACTGCTCAGTCTTGAAGAAGATGCATATGATCTGATATGTGTGATGTCCGATATGAAAAAACTACAGGAACTTAAATCAGAATTAAGACAGGAGGGAGGCTGTAATATGTGTAAAGGTCTTGAAGAAATAATAGAAGATGAAACACGGCAACGGGAAACTTTAGTAAATATCTTGTATGAACATTTATATAATGATGAGCGAATGGGAGATATGAAGCGTGCATTTACAGATAAGGATTATCGCAGACAACTGATGAAAGAGTACGGATTGCAAGTAGAACCATATAGATTTTGCAAACAGTAATTTTTAATGCATTTTTAGAAGGGAGCAGCGCTGGCTGTTCCTTTTTTTTCTATATTATGATATCATAATGGAGGCTTTTTTTACATAAAGTCATGACAATTTCATGAAATGCAAAAGCATAATAAACACAAAAGCAACAAACAGAACAACACAACAAACACAGGAGGAATTTCCATGAATATAACAATGCTCGGAACGGGAAATGCAATGGTGACGGAATGCTACAACACCTGCTTTGTACTGCAGGATGGGGAGAAACACCTGCTGGTCGACGGCGGAGGTGGAAACACTCTGCTTCGTCAGTTAAAACAGGCTGGTTTCGACTGGAAGGACATGCGGGAGATTTTTGTGACACACAAGCATGTCGACCATCTGATGGGAATTATCTGGATGATCCGCATGATCTGCCAGAATATGAAACAGGGACAGTATGAGGGGGAAGCCTGGATCTATGGACACGATGAAGTGATCAGCCTGCTGAAAGAAATGGCAGAGAAGCTTTATCCAAAGAAACAGACAGACTTTATCGGTGACAGACTTCATATGGTAGTGGTAAATGACGGCGAAGAGCGTACTCTCATGGGACATAAGGTGACATTTTTTGACATTCAGTCCACAAAGGCCAAACAATATGGATTCTGTATGGATATGGGAAATGGCGAGAAACTTACCTGTTGCGGTGACGAACCATACAATGAATGTGAGAAAAAATATGCCGAAAACAGCAAATGGCTGCTTCACGAAGCTTTTTGCCTGTATGATCAGGCAGATGAATTTCACCCATATGAAAAACATCATTCCACAGCAAAGGATGCCAGTGAACTTGCAGAACTGCTTGGCGTAAAAAATCTGATCCTTTATCATACCGAGGATAAAAATATTGCATGTCGTAAACAATTATATACAGAAGAAGGACGGAAGTATTTCCGCGGCAATCTGTATGTGCCGGAAGACCTCGAAAAGATTGAATTATAATGGATTTTATGTTATTGTATTTCTGGTAACTGTTCAGCAGAAAGCACTGCACAGTTACTATGATTATTATAGAAAGAAGGTGAAGCTGTGGTTGAATTAGATCAGTTCAAGAGCATTCTTGCAACATACACAGAACCATTAGTGGAAGTGAGGGATTCACTTTGACCTCGCTAACAAAGAGCAGCGGGTTGAAGAATTAGAGCGTGAGATGGAAGCGCCTGATTTCTGGGATGATGCAGAAGTTTCCCAGAAAAAAATGAAAGAACTCAAAAGCATGAAAGACGACATGGAGATTTATCACAGTCTGGAGAGCCAGATGGAAGATATGGAAACCATGATCGAGATGGGCTATGAGGAAAATGATCCGGAGATCATTCCGGAGATTCAGGAGATGCTGGATGAATTTGAGAAAAACTTTGACAGCATCCGTGTTAAGACATTATTATCCGGAGAATACGACAGTGAAAATGCAATTATCAAGCTGAATGCAGGAGCAGGCGGCACAGAGGCCTGTGACTGGTGCGGCATGCTTTACCGTATGTACAGCCGTTGGGTAGACCGTAAGGGATTTACCATGGAAGTACTGGATTATCTGGATGGTGATGAAGCCGGTATTAAGTCCGTTACTTTCCAGGTAAACGGTGAAAATGCCTACGGCTATCTGAAATCCGAAAAGGGTGTACATCGTCTCGTACGTATTTCACCGTTTAATGCAGCCGGTAAGCGTCAGACCTCATTTGTATCCTGCGACGTTATGCCGGATATCAAGAAAGATCTGGATGTAGAGATTAATGACGACGATATTCGCATTGATACTTATCGAAGCAGTGGTGCCGGTGGTCAGCATATCAACAAGACTTCATCTGCAATCCGTATTACGCATTTCCCGACAGGAATCGTAGTACAGTGCCAGAATGAACGTTCACAGCATATGAACAAAGACAAAGCTATGCAGATGCTGAAAGCAAAGCTGTTCCTTCTGAAACAGCAGGAAGCAGAAGCCAAACTTTCCGGTATCCGTGGTGAAGTGACAGATATCGGATGGGGTAATCAGATCAGATCCTATGTAATGCAGCCGTACACGATGGTGAAGGATCACAGAACAAGTGAAGAAACCGGTAATGTAGATGCCGTTCTGGACGGCGAGATCGATCCGTTCATCAATGCATATCTGAAATGGATCGCACTGTCAAAGAAACCGGCTGAACAATAATAAATTCAGCCTTGGAGCCTGTCAGGATTCATAAAAGCCATTGCAGAAGCGGGCATAATATGGTAATATATCCCTCGTAGGAGAACACGTGTCTCTTATAAACGGACATATCTCCGCGAGGGTATATACTGTAAAGAATGTGGATTCAACAGGAGCAGGAAATCAGACATGGAAAAAATAACACAGAAGAAAAAGTATTTTGTAGTCAGGGAGCGGGCAGTTCCGGAGGTATTGCTGAAAGTTGTACAGGCAAAGAAATTACTGGATTCCGAGAAGGTAAGTACGGTACAGGAAGCAGCAGAGCAGACCGGGATCAGTCGAAGCTCCTTTTATAAATATAAGGATGATATTTTTCCTTTCCATGAAGAAACGAGAGGAAAGACGATAACCTTTATCATTCAGATGGATGATGAGCCGGGAATTTTGTCTGTAGTACTTCAGACCATAGCGCATTTCCATGGAAATATTCTTACGATTCACCAGAGTATTCCGATCAATGGAATCGCGACTCTTACGCTCAGTGTGGACATTCTGCCGGGCGAGGGTGACGCGGAAGCCATGATAGAAGAAATCGAGAGTCAGGAAGGAATCCATTATCTGAAGATACTCGGTAGAGAATAGATAAAATTTATGAACTGTAACATATTACACAGGAGGAAGACATGGTAAATATTGCGGTATTAGGATACGGTACAGTTGGAAGCGGTGTAGTGGAAGTTATTAATACAAACCACAAAAGCATCAATAAGCGCGCAGGTGCAGAGATTAACGTAAAATATGTTCTGGATCTGAGAGATTTCCCGGGAGATCCGGTCGAAAAAGTTCTTGTACATGATTATGAGATCATTGCAAATGATCCGGAAGTAGATATTGTAGTGGAAGTTATGGGCGGAATCGAGCCGGCATATACTTTTGTGAAGCGTGCACTTGAATCCGGCAAGAGTGTCTGCACATCAAACAAAGCGCTGGTTGCAAAGCACGGTCCGGAACTGATGGAGATTGCAAGCGCAAAGAACATCAACTTCTTATTTGAAGCAAGCTGTGGAGGCGGAATTCCGATTATCCGTGCACTCAATTCATCACTGACTGCGGATGAGATCGACGAGATCACCGGTATTCTGAATGGAACAACCAACTACATGATGTACAAAATGGCGACAGAAGGATCAGAATTTGACGCAGTTCTGAAAGAAGCACAGCAGAAAGGCTACGCAGAGGCAGATCCGACCGCGGATGTTGAGGGTTATGATGCATGCCGCAAGATTGCAATCCTGTCTTCACTGGCATATGGCAGATTTCTCAATTATGAGGATATTTATACAGAGGGAATTACAAAGATCACACCGGAAGATATGGAGTATGCCGAAGAACTTGGCATGACGATCAAACTTCTCGGTACAAGCCGCAAGATTGGGGACGATTCTTTTTATGCAATGGTTGCGCCGTTCCTTGTAGGTCAGACCAGTCCACTCTACAGTGTAAATGATGTATTCAATGCAGTTTTCGTACATGGCAACGTGCTTGGTGATGCGATGTTTTACGGCAGCGGAGCCGGAAAGCTTCCTACAGCAAGTGCCGTTGTTGCCGATGTTGTGGATGAAGCAAAACATCTTCACAGAAATATCATGACAAACTGGTCCAGCCGTCCTCTGAAGCTTATGACAATGGATGAAGTCGAAGGAAGATTCTTTGTACGTGTCAAAGGTACGACTGTAGAGCAGGTGGAAGCTGTGTTTGACAATGTGCAGATCGTAAACCTTAAAAATCTTCCGGGCGAATTTGGATTTATCACAGAATGCATGAAGCAGGGCACATACGAAGAAAAGGTACATAAATTAAATGGTAATGTAATTACCATGATCCGTGTAAAGGATTGAAAATATAATTCCGGGAGGAAGCTATGTTAATAGTAAAGAAATTCGGCGGTACATCTGTAGCGAATAAAGAAAGAATCTACAATGTTGCGAACCGATGCGTAGAAGAATACAAAAAAGGCAACGACGTAGTGGTTGTACTTTCTGCAATGGGTAAATATACCGATGAGCTGATCAACATGGCAGAAGATATCAACGAAAAACCGCCAAAAAGAGAAATGGATATGCTTTTCACTATCGGAGAGCAGATGTCTGTATCATTGATGGCAATGGCACTGGACAAACTGGGAGTACCGGCAGTGTCCCTGAATGCATTTCAGGTATCCATGCATACGACCAGTGTACATGGAAATGCACGCCTGAAAAGAATTGATACAGAGCGTATTCGCAGAGAACTGGAAAACCGCAAGATCGTAGTTGTTACAGGTTTTCAGGGAATCAACAAATATGACGACTATACAACGCTTGGAAGGGGCGGTTCTGATACGACAGCCGTTGCACTGGCAGCAGCTCTTCATGCAGACGCATGTGAGATCTACACGGATGTGGATGGAGTTTATACTGCTGATCCGCGAAAAGTGCCGAATGCACGCAAACTGAAAGAAATCACTTATGATGAGATGCTGGATCTGGCAACGCTTGGAGCCGGTGTGCTTCATAACCGTTCTGTCGAAATGGCGAAAAAATATGGCGTACCGCTGGTGGTACGTTCCAGTCTGAATAACAGTGAAGGAACTGTCGTAAAGGAGGAAGTAACAGTGGAAAGAATGCTGATCAGCGGAGTGGCTCTTGACACAGACGCTGTACGAATTGCCGTGATCGGACTTAGAGATGTGCCGGGTGTGGCGTTTAAATTATTTGATGTACTTGCCAAAAAACATATCAACGTAGATGTGATCCTGCAGTCTATCGGACGTGCCGGCACGAAGGATATTTCCTTTACTGTTGACGGCAAAGATCTGGATGATGCGATGGCAGCACTGGAAGAACATAAGACGCGTCTTGGCTATCAGGAACTGCATGCCGAAAGAAATATTGCGAAACTTTCCATTGTTGGCGCCGGAATGATGAGCAATCCGGGTGTTGCAGCTAAGATGTTTGAAAGCCTTTATAATGAAGGGGTCAACATCAACATGATCTCTACTTCCGAGATCCGTGTCACCGTTCTGATCAACGAAAAAGACGGCGTAAGGGCAATGAACGCTGTACATGATGCTTTTAATCTTGCGGACTGATCCTGCAGATTAAATAAATAAAAAGCACAGGGGGTAATTACTTATGAGAAAGAACACATTAGCGATGGTACTGACAGCATGCATGATGATGGCACCGGTATCTGCATTTGCAGCAGATGCGACAGAAGAAGCGGCTGCCGAAACAACAGAAGCAGCAGGAGAAGCGACTGATTCTGAGATCGCAGAGGGGCTGGGGGATGATATTTACAGTTTCAGCATGGAGCTTGACGGTCAGATAATGAAATTTCCTATGACCTATCAGGATTTTGTCGGTATGGGATGGGAGTTAAGCTCCAGAGAAGACCCAGATATGAAAATATCAACAAATTCTTATGGCTTTGTATCTTTCAACAAAGGCAAGAACAGTGTCAGTGCAGAGGTCATGAATCTTGGAATCAATGAAGTGGGACTGGAAGACAGCCTGATCGGTGGAATTACAGTAGATGGAAGCTATGACATTGATCTGACATCCGTTTCCGTAAAGCTTCCGGGCGGAATTGAGCTTGGAAAATCTACTCTGGATGATATTAAGGCAGCATATGGAGATCCGAGCGATACGTATGAGGGCGATCTTTATACAAAGGTGACCTATGAGAAGGATACGTATCAGGAAGTTGAGTTGTCTGTATTTAAAGATGATAATACACTCAAAAAAGTAGATATGGAAAATCTTGAGGAACCGGAAGGATACGATAAGGGAGCAGTCAGCGATGAGGTTCCGGATATCGTTACCGCATATAAAGCACCGGACACACTGGGAAGTGATATGCTGGATACAGCTGTCGAATACATGGGAGATCTTTACAGTCTTCCGGCACCGGTATCTGCATTTACAGCAAACGGATGGGAAATCCAGGATGCAGAGGACACTCCGTATGTAGAGGGCGGCGGAATTGCATTTATTGATATGATGAAAAACAATCAGAGCATTCATTTTTCTGTTTATAACGAGACAGAAAATGCAACGGCTCTTGAGAACTGTTTTGTCAGAGAACTGTCTTTCGCAACTTATGATCCGGAAAGCATTGCAATGAAACTTTCCGGAGATATTACACTTGGAGCGGACAAGGCAGAGCTTATAAAAATGGCAGATGAAAAAGGTTACATTTCCGAAGAAAATGATGATTATTTAAGAATTTATCCGAATAAAGATTCAAAGATCAGAAACTATGTGGAATTCTGGTTTAACAAAGATGAGGACAGCAACAAAGCTGCTTCTATAACAGCTCATCATGAATAAAACCGGAAGTACTTTTTTCAAAACTGCTGAAAAGGAGTTTTTATGAACGGCAGTATAAAATACTGGAAAAAACAGGCAAAAATGAACCTCAGTGGACACTGGGGTTCTGCAATTGCCGGTGTACTCGCAGTTGGCGCGGTAACTTTTATCGGAAATATACTTTCCATACAATTATTTCCCGGAAGCACACTATGGCCAATGGTGGCAGGACAGGTCTTTGTATTTGTCTTTTCACTGATTGCCATGGTCTTTCGGGCAGGATACAGCTACATGCTTCTGAATATGGCTCGTGACAGGGAGGTTTCCTTAGGAAACCTTCTTTATCTGTTTCACAACGGACCGGATCGGGTGCTGGTGGCAGGATTTATTCTTTCACTTCTGAATACTGTGGCGCAGCTGCCATTTTACTACGTGTCATTTATAGTGAAAGCAGGAAACACGGAAGCAGAGCAGATTGCATGGCTCGAGCTGTGTCTTGTGATGCTTCTGGTCGGAGTTGTTCTGGAGGTAATCCTGACGAGCCCGTTTATGCTGACTTTCTGTCTGATTGCAGACAGTCCGGAAATGGGCGGAATAGAAGCACTGAAAACAAGTGCCCGTCTGATGAGAGGACATATCCTGAAATACTGGTTAATGATGCTCAGTTTTATTCCGCTGGCGATTTTATCACTTTTTTCGATGTATATCGGTCTTCTCTGGCTCTTCCCTTATATTTATATGAGTGAGACAGTCTTTTATATGGAACTTGTCGATACAGAGCCGCAAAATAATACATTTTACAGTGAGACATAAAGGAGAACATAATGGACATTATTCAGATCATAACCAGAGAACTTAAAGTAGAAAAATGGCAGGTGGAGGCAGCTGTTAAACTGATCGACGAAGGCTGCACAATTCCTTTCATTTCCCGTTACCGTAAAGAAGCTACCGGTTCTCTGAATGATGAACAGCTTCGTACACTTCACGAAAGACTGACTTATCTTCGAAATCTGGAAGACAAGAAAAATCAGGTGCTTGGAAGTATCGAGGAACAGGGAAAGCTGACCCCGGAACTGAAAAAACAGATTCTGGATGCGCAGACACTTGTGGTCGTTGAGGATCTTTATCGTCCTTATCGTCCGAAACGTCGTACACGTGCAATCATAGCAAAAGAAAAAGGTCTGGAGCCACTGGCAAATATCATCATGCTTCAGATGACAAATAAATCTCTTGAAGAAGAGGCAAAGGCATTTTTATCCGAAGAAAAAGGTGTGGAAACGATAGAAGATGCGATAAATGGCGCAAAAGATATCCTTGCAGAGCATATTTCTGATGAAGCGGATTACCGTATCTATCTCCGTAAACTTACCATGGACAAAGGAACTGTAGTATCTGCAGCAAAAAATCCTGAGGAATCTTCTGTTTATGAGATGTACTATGAATTTGAAGAACCGATCAAAAAACTTGCAGGACATCGTGTGCTTGCGCTGAACCGTGGTGAAAAAGAAAAAATACTCACTGTCAAGATCAGTGCACCGGAAGACGAGGCAATGGGATGGCTTCAGAAACAGGTGATCACCAGAGATAATCCGGTCACAAAGCCGGTTCTCCGTGAAGTTGTAGAGGACAGTTACAAACGTCTGATCGCGCCGGCAATCGAGCGTGAGATCCGAAGTGACCTGACTGAAAAGGCAGAGGACGGAGCAATTCATGTATTTGGCAAGAATCTGGAACAGCTTTTGATGCAGCCTCCAATTGTCGGCAAAGTGGTACTCGGATGGGACCCGGCGTTCCGTACAGGCTGTAAGCTGGCAGTTGTAGATGAGACAGGAAAGGTTCTTGATACAACAGTTATTTATCCGACTGCACCGACAAATGATGCAAAGATACGTGCGGCGAAAGAAACCCTGAAAAAACTGATCAAAAAATATAATGTATCTCTGATTTCTCTTGGAAACGGAACTGCATCCAGAGAATCTGAACAGATTATTGTAGAACTTCTCAAAGAGATTCCGGAAAAAGTACAGTATGTGATCACAAATGAGGCAGGTGCGTCCGTATATTCTGCAAGTAAACTGGCAACGGAAGAGTTCCCGAATTTTGATGTAGGACAGAGAAGCGCGGCTTCAATCGCAAGACGTCTGCAGGACCCGCTTGCAGAGCTGGTTAAGATCACACCGCAGTCTATCGGTGTCGGTCAGTATCAGCATGATATGAACCAGAAGAAGCTTGGCGAAGCTTTAAGTGGTGTTGTAGAGGACTGTGTAAATAAAGTCGGTGTGGACCTGAATACAGCCTCCGCGTCCCTTCTGGAATACATTTCCGGCATCAGTAAAGTGATCGCGAAAAATATTGTTGCATACCGTGAAGAAAACGGCAGATTTGAAAGCCGTCGTGAGCTTCTCAAAGTAGCGAAACTCGGACCGAAAGCGTTTGAGCAGTGTGCAGGTTTTGCGCGTATCACCGGAGGCAAGAATCCGCTTGATGCGACAAGTGTGCATCCGGAAAGCTATGATGCAGCAAAGAAAGTTCTTGAAAAGCTTGGATACACACCGGAAGATATTACGGGCGGTAAGCTGAGTGGTATTTCAAAACAGATTAAGAACTATAAGAAGCTTGCAGAAGAGCTGGGAGTCGGTGAGCCGACACTTCGCGATATTGTAAAAGAACTGGAAAAACCGGCACGAGATCCACGTGATGAGATGCCGAAACCGGTACTTCGTACAGATGTACTTGATATGAAAGACCTCAAAGAAGGTATGATCCTTAAGGGAACTGTCCGTAATGTCATTGATTTCGGGGCATTTGTGGATATCGGTGTTCATCAGGATGGACTGGTGCATATCTCCGAGATGAGTGAGAGATATATTAAACATCCGCTTGAGGCAGTTTCTGTCGGGGATGTGGTGGATGTAAGAGTACTTGGAGTGGATATGAAGAAGAAGAGAATCAGCTTGTCCATGAAGGGGATTAAGTAAAATAAAGTAAAGTATATAAAGGATTGGCAGATATTCGCTGCCAATGACTAAATGTGAGGATGATGTGTGCAGGATGAATGTGTATCGAGTTCAGAAACGGCTTCATCGTCCAGAAATACTAAGATTATTCCCTGTCTGTTAATACATGGATCAAAAGTGCAAAACTCGCCTGACGGCTCAGACATTGCACTTTATGATCCATAACACAGCCAGGATATAATCAAGTATTTCTGTGGACTCTTGCAGATGTTTCGGAACTCAATACACATGCACCTGCACGAGTATTCTCTCACCACAATAGGTCATAGAGCGAATATCAGCCGATCCTTTTTTGCCTTGTCGTTTTTTACAGCAATCCCCATCGTCCTGGACAGCGCTATTGCTAGTGGTGCGTGGGAAGGAAGCAGTGTAGCGCGCCATCGAAATTATCCTATTATAGATTGCTTTGAACGGCGCGTGGTCCGGGTACCCTCCGGGCAGGAGGTAGCTGAGCACCGGATGGAAGGGGAAATATAAGAAGTTATTGAAAATAATAAAATTAAGGGAAATGCTTGTGTAGGGATTAGAAAAGCATCGAATTTCAGCAACAAAAACATAGATGATTCATTCGACAACTACCTGTAATTAAAAAAGATATGGTTCGTCAGCCTCTGCAGAAATCCGAGAAGTTCTTAGGAATGTTCCGGATTTCGAAGCCGTTGACGAAATCATATCTTTTTATATTTCATATATAACATAAAGAATCATATAATTTTTATAGGATGCGTGAAAACAATAAATTTACTTATTTCCCATCCTAGCTCAGCAGAGCAGAATCATTACTAAACTCCTGTCCGCTTGCTTTCTCAAACTGATCCAGCAGATTTCTCACAGTAAGTTTCTTTTTCTCCTCGCCCTGAATATCCAGAATGATCTTACCTTCCATCATCATGATCAGACGATTTCCATGTGTGATCGCATCCTGCATATTATGAGTGATCATCATAGTTGTCAGATGGTCACGGTTGACGATCATTTCTGTGATTTCAAGTACCTTGGCTGCGGTCTTCGGGTCGAGGGCAGCAGTATGCTCATCCAGAAGCAGAAGCTTTGGTTTCTGCAGTGTAGCCATCAGAAGTGTCAGCGCCTGACGCTGTCCACCGGAGAGAAGTCCGACCTTGGAAGTAAGACGGTCTTCCAGTCCGAGACCTAAAACTTTCAGCAGTTCTTTATATTCTTCACGCTCTTTCTTTGTGATTCCCGGTTTCAGTAAACGTGTTTTGCCACGGCGTTTTGCAAGAGCAAGGTTTTCCTCGATTCCCATAGTAGCAGCAGTTCCGGTCATAGGATCCTGGAATACACGACCGAGGTATGCGGCTCTTTTGTGTTCGGATAATTTGGTGACATCGATACCATCGATAATGATCTGTCCTTCATCGACCTGCCATGTGCCGGCAACTGCATTCAGCATGGTAGATTTACCGGCTCCGTTACCACCGATAACAGTAACAAAATCACCTTCATTCAGTGTGAGGTTCAGACCGTTCAGAGCCACTTTTTCATTGATGGTTCCCGGATTAAATGTTTTATATATGTTTTTCAGCTCAAGCATCAGTTGTTACCTCCACGTTTCGTAGGTTTTGTAAAATATTTTGTTTTCCAGTAAGGTACTGCAAGGAAGACAGCTACAACAAGTGCAGACAGCATCTTCAGAAGGTCAGTGTCGATTCCGAGCCAGATAACTGTCTGAAGTACCAGATAGTAGAGAATAGAACCGAATGCAACACTCAGAAGACGAAGTGCAAAATTGCGGAAAATACGTCCGAAGATTGCTTCACCGATGATGACTGCAGCAAGACCGATAACGATTGCTCCACGTCCCATGTTGACATCGGCAAATCCCTGATACTGTGCAAGGAGTGCACTGGAAAGTGCAACCAGACCGTTGGAGATCATCAGGCCGAGTACTTTACATACGTTGGTATTGATTCCCTGTGCACGGGACATATTCGGATTACATCCGGTAGAACGGAGTGAACATCCGAGTTCTGTTCCGAAGAACCAGTAGAGAATTGCAATCAGCACGACGATAAAAACAGCAACGATCAGAATGGTATTCTGATAAAATGGAACACCTTTTACATTACGAAGGGAAACAAGAAGATTGTATTTGTTTCCGTTAACTGCCTGATTTGCCTTGCCCATGATCTTGAGGTTGGCGGAGTAGAGACCAAGCTGTGTCAGGATTCCGGCGAGGATTGCCGGGATTCCCATAAAGGTGTGAAAGATTCCGGTTGCGAGTCCTGCCAGCATTCCGGCTCCGGTAGCGGCAAGCATAGATACCCAGATGTTATGACCACTCATCAGCATCATGACACAGACAGCACCGCCGGTACACATGGTACCGTCAACAGTCAGATCGGCAACATCCAGAATACGAAAGGTAAGATAGACACCGATCGCCATGATTCCCCAGATCAGCCCCTGCGCGGCTGCACCTGGGAGTGCGTTTATTAAGCTAAGAATGTTCATTTTGTGATTCCTCCTGACGACACAGAAAGCGAGAAAGGATATTCCTCTCCCGCTGTCTGTATAAATTTGTGTTTTGGGCTTAATTATGAGAAAAATTATTCAGCTTCTTCAGTTGTTTCTTCTGCTGTATCGTCTGCAGCATCTGCATCGTCCTCAGAAGTTTCTTCTTCTGCGTCTGCACCGATTGCAACATAGTCATCCGGAACTTCGATTCCGAGTTCTTTACAGATTTCCGGATTGTATTCTTTTGTGAACTGTGGTGCATACTCGATCGGCATTTTGGAAATATCTTCGCCGTCTACCAGAACTTTCAGAGCCATCTTACCGGTAGCAACACCGAGGTCATAATAGCTGATGGAAAGAGTGGCAACACCGCATCCCTCGCAGATACCTTCTTCACCGGCGATTACCGGAACTTTCTCCGGAAGGCAGATGTTGTTGATGATTTCTGTGTTGGATGCAACGGTGTTATCTGTTGGTAAGTAGATAACATCACTTTCTGTAGCAGCTGTTGTAGCTACGGAAGAAAGATCGTTGGAATCTGAGAATGCATAGTATTCACAGGTGTAACCCAATTTTTCAAGAGCTGCTTTTACTGTATCTACCTGATACTGGGAGTTTGCTTCTGCGGAGCAGTAAACAAGTCCGACATTTTTGGCATCCGGGAAGAGCTCGTTAAGCATTGCTGCCTGATCTTCAAGTGGAGCAAGGTCTGAGGTACCGGAAATATTATCTCCAACAGTTCCGTCAAAATCGTCAAGGTCAAGTGCTACACCGTATTCTGTAACAGAGGTTCCGAGAATCGGGATATCTGCAGTACCTGCTGCAGCTGCCTGAAGAGCAGGAGTTGCGTTTGCAAGAATCAGGTCTACATTATCGGAAACAAAGTCTGTGATGATAGTAGAACAGGTATTGGAATCACCCTGTGCGTTCTGCTCATCAAATGTCACTTTGTCGCCAAGTTCTTCTGTAATGGCATCTTTGAATCCCTGTGTTGCAGCATCCAGAGCCTCGTGCTGTACGAGCTGGCAGATACCGATGTTATAAGTTTTATCGTCGGCACCATCTGCTGCAAATACGCTGACACCACCCATGCCAACTACCATTGTTGCAGACAGAACGCCTGCTAAAATCTGCTTTTTCATATTTTAAGTCCTCCTGTATTGTTGATTCACGTTCGAATCGAATTAACTTTTTAAAGTATAACGCTTTAACGCGAAGAAGTCAAGAAGTAATAAAGAAAATGACTCAAAATCAACATAAACGGAATGAAAAAATAAATAAAGTGAATGTATTTTGCTGATTCCTTTCTTATAAGTATACAAAAAAAATTAGGGTGTCAAATAAATAATGCGTTTTTGCTTGAATTTATTGACAATTCACAAAATGGAATGTATAGTAAAAGCACTTGCAAAGAGGCGTAACAGAAATTGTTGTGCCTCTTTTGTTCGGTAACAGGAGTAAGAGGAGAAATGGAGGAAAGAAAGATGAAAAAAGCATTGGCAATTGGACTTGCAGCAGCAATGGCAGTTACGATGACAGCACCTGTATATGCAAGTGACGACAGTGAAAGTGGTGCAGGCATTGCAAAAGAAGATTTAAAGATTGGTGCGATTTACATCGGTGATGAAAACGAAGGCTATACAGCTGCACATATGGCTGGTATTGATGAAATGGTAGAAAATCTTGGACTTGATGATTCACAGGTTATTGAGAAAACACTGATCGGTGAAGACGAAGGATGCTATGATGCAGCAGCAGACCTTGCAGATCAGGGATGTCAGATTATTTTTGCAAACAGCTTCGGTCATGAGACCTATATCCTTGAAGCAGCAGGAGAGTATCCGGACGTACAGTTCTGCCATGCAACAGGAACTCAGGCAGCAGCAAGCGGACTTTCCAATATGCACAACTATTTTACAAATATTTATGAAGCTCGTTATGTATCCGGTGTTGTTGCCGGTCTCAAACTGAATGAGATGATTAAAGACGGCACAATTACAGAAGATAACTGCAAGATGGGTTATGTTGGTGCATTCCCATATGCAGAGGTTATTTCCGGATATACTTCTTTCTATCTTGGTGCTAAGAGCGTATGCCCATCCGTAACTATGGAAGTTAAATACACAAACAGCTGGGCAAGCTTTGACCTCGAAAAAGAATGTGCAGATGCGCTGATCTCTGACGGATGTGTCCTGATCAGCCAGCATGCAGATACTACAGGTGCTCCTACAGCTTGTGAAACAGCAGGTGTTCCTTGCGTTGGATATAACATCGACATGACATCCGTTGCTCCGAATGAAGCACTTACATCCGCATCTATGGACTGGGGTGTATATTACACATATGCAGTACAGTGCATGCTTGATGGAACAGCAATCGACACTGACTGGTGCAAAGGCTTCTCCGAGGGTGCTGACAAGATCACACCTCTCAATGAGAAAGTTGTAGCAGAAGGAACAGATGAAAAAGTAAAAGAAGTTGAAGATGCACTTGCAGATGGATCCCTTCATGTATTTGATACTTCTACATTTACTGTAGATGGCAAAGAACTTACTACCTATAAGAAAGACGGCAGTGATACAGAATACATTTCTGACGGATACTTCCATGAATCAGAATATGGTTCTGCACCGGCATTTGATATAGCAATCGACGGAATTACATCCATCACAGAATAAGACTTTTGAACAGGCGGAGCTGCTTGCCAGCAGCTCTGCTTTTTTACTTTGCACATCAAGGTGACGCGTATGCTGGTTTTTGTTATATGTGTAAAGGAAATCTCCGATTGGATATGGAGGTTTCTTTTGCACATATGACAATTTGTGATATGGAAATCAGGTCATAAAGGGATGACTTTATGACTGGGATAAAAGGAGGGAATGACAGTGGGAGAAACTTATGCACTTGAACTTAAAGATATTTCCAAGCGTTTTGGATCAGTCCAGGCGAATGATCATGTAAATCTCACGCTGAGAAAATCGGAGATTCTTGCAATCTTAGGTGAAAACGGAAGCGGCAAGACGACTCTGATGAATATGATTTACGGAATTTATTATCCGGATGAGGGACATATTTTTGTAAATGGTAAAGAAGTAACGATCCGTTCACCAAAAGATTCCTACGAACTGGGAATCGGTATGGTACATCAGCACTTTAAGCTTGTAGATGTGTTGACAGCAGCCGAGAATATCGTATTGGGACTGCCGGGTAAGGCAAGACTCAATATGAAAAAAATCACGGAAGATATTCAGAAACTGGTAAATAAATATGGTTTTGATCTGGATCTTTCAAAAAAAATATACGAGATGTCTGTTTCGGAAAAACAGACTGTAGAAATCGTAAAAATGTTGTACCGCGGTGCGAAAATACTGATTCTTGACGAGCCGACCGCGGTGCTGACACCGCAGGAAGCCGACCGTCTGTTTGATATTTTGCGAAATATGCGTGATGACGGATGTGCGATCATCATTATCACACATAAACTGCAGGAAGTGCTGGCTTTATCGGATCGTGTGGCGATTCTTCGAAAAGGACAGTACATTGATACTGTGGAGACCGCAAAAGCAAATGTGCAGAGCCTTTCCGAGATGATGGTAGGCGCTAAGGTCGATCTGAATATTGAGCGTCCGAAACCGGAAAATGTTAAGAAACGTCTGGTGATCGAGGGGCTGAACTGCAAAGATAAAGATGATGTAAAGACGCTGGATGATGTTGATCTTTCGGTCAATACAGGCGAGATTCTCGGTATTGCAGGTATTTCAGGAAGCGGACAGAAGGAACTTCTGGAAGCAATTGCCGGATTACAGGATGTGGAAAGTGGTTCAATCCGTCTGCTGGATGACAATGGCGGAAGTATGGAGCTTTCCAAAATGGATTCCATTTCTATTAACGAAGCGGGAATCAGTCTTGCGTTTGTCCCGGAAGACCGTATCGGTATGGGACTTGTCGGAGACATGGATATGACCGACAATATGATGCTTCGAAGCTACCGCAATGGAAAGGGACCTTTCCTGGAACGTAAAGGACCGAGAGAACTGGCCACAAGGATTAAAGATCAGCTCGAAGTTATGACTCCGAGTATTTCTGCTCCGGTTCGTCAGATGTCCGGTGGAAATGTGCAGAAAGTTCTGGTTGGCCGTGAGATCGCACAGAGCCCGAAGGTACTTCTTGTTGCATTCCCGACACGTGGTGTGGATATCAATACTTCTCATGTCATCTATCAGCTTCTCAATGAGCAGAAGAAAAAAGGTGTTGCTGTAGTCTGCGTAATCGAGGATCTGGATGTGGTACTCGAACTTTGCGACCGTATTGCCGTACTTTGTGGAGGCAGAATCAGCGGAGTGGTTGACGGAAGGACTGCAACAAAAGAGAGAATCGGTCTTCTCATGACGAAACATGAAAAAGGAGGGGCTGTCAATGAATAAAGAACCTTTCTTACAGGTAAGCAAAAGAAGAAATAAGGCCGGATGGCAGGAAAGACTTCTGATTCGCTTTATAGCACTGATTCTTGCACTGATTGTGTGTGGAGCAGTAATCGTAGCACTGGTCAAAATGAATCCAGTGGATGTATATAAGGCAATCTGGGACGGAGCAATGGGTTCCGAGCGCCGTATCTGGCAGACGATCCGTGATACGATGGTGCTTCTGTGTATCGCAATCGGTCTGGCACCGGCATTCAAAATGAAATTCTGGAATATCGGTGCAGAAGGTCAGATTCTGATTGGTGGAGCATGTTCTGCAGCAGTGATGATTTATGCAGGGGATAAAATGTCTCCGGTAGTGCTTCTGATCGTGATGTTTGTTGCAAGTGCGCTTGGTGGTATGATCTGGGGAATGATCCCGGCAGTGTTCAAAGCATACTGGAATACAAATGAAACTCTGTTTACCCTGATGCTGAACTATGTTGCCATGCAGGTTGTTACATACTGCATCGTTTTCTGGGAGAATCCCAAAGGTTCCAACACGGTTGGTATTATCAACCAGACAACCCAGGCCGGATGGCTTCCGGAGCTGTTTGGTCAGAAATATGGATGGAATGTACTTATTGTTCTGATCTTGACTGTCGGTATGTTTATCTATCTGAAATACTGCAAACAGGGTTATGAGATCGCAGTAGTCGGAGAGAGCGAAAACACTGCAAAATATGCAGGTATCCATGTAAAGAAAGTCATTATCCGTACTATGGCAATCTCCGGTGCAATCTGTGGTATTGCCGGATTTGTTATTGTCAGTGGTGCAAGTCATACAATTTCCACTGCGACAGCTGGCGGTCGTGGATTTACGGCAATCATTGTTGCATGGCTTTCCAAATTTAATACTTTTATTATGGTAGCTGTTTCTTTCGGTATTGTATTTATGAATCAGGGTGCGGTACAGATTGCAACACAGTATGGTTTGAATGAGAATGCATCCGATGTTATCCTCGGTATCATTCTGTTTTTCTTGATCGGTGCAGAATTCTTTATCAATTACAGAGTTAAGCGTGCGAAAAAATAGGAGGTAGATGCAATGAGTGTACTGATAATTTTTATTCAAAAAGCTATTGTCCAGGGCATCTGTATTCTGTATGGTGCGCTTGGGGAGATTATGACAGAAAAATCCGGTAACCTGAATCTTGGTATTCCGGGAATTATGTATATGGGCGGTATTGCCGGACTGATGGGAGCTTTTCTTTATGAAAAAGACAATCCGGATCCAAATGCTTTTATAGGTGTACTGATTTCTTTTGTATGCGCATTTGCATGCGCTATGATCGGAGGTCTGATCTACAGTATCCTGACGATCACGCTTCGTGTAAATCAGAATGTAACCGGTCTTGCGCTGACCATCTTTGGTACAGGTTTTGGTAACTTCTTCGGTGGTTCTATTTCCAAACTTGCAGGTGGTGTCGGACAGATTTCCGTAAAAGTGACCGGAAGTGCCTATACGGCAAAAATCCCGGGACTTTCAAAGATTCCGGTGATCGGTGATATTTTATTTAATTATGGTTTTATGACATATCTTTGTGTGATCGCGGCAGTTGTACTGTCTTTCTTCTTATTTAAGACAAGAGCGGGACTGAACCTTCGTGCAATTGGGGAAAATCCGGGAACTGCGGATGCAGCAGGCATCAATGTTATCAAATACAAATATCTGTCTACATGTATCGGCGCAGGTCTTGCAGGTCTTGGCGGACTTTATTTCGTCATGGAATATTCCGGTGGAACATGGACAGACAATGGATTTGGTGACCGCGGATGGCTGGCTGTTGCGTTGGTAATCTTTGCATTGTGGAAACCGTTGAATGCAATCTGGGGTGCATTCCTTTTCGGAGCACTGTATATTCTGTATCTTTATATCCCGGGACTGGGACGAAGCATGCAGGAGGTATTTAAGGCATTGCCGTATGTGGTAACGATCATTGTGCTTGTATTTACAAGCTTCCGAAAGAAGAAAGAACACCAGCCGCCGGCAGCGCTGGGATTACCATATTTCCGAGAAGAAAGATAGGATAAAGGATTCTCGGTAACGTGGGATAATTATTGAGAAAACTTCGGTGGGATTTTCGATGAAGGTTTCTCCGGATACGACTCAGTTCAGAACTTCTGAGATTCCATGATGTACAGAACTTTGCTAAAAACGATACGGAAAATGCTGAACTCGCTGACGCTCAGACAGCAGCATTTTCTGTATCAACGCAAAAAACTGTACGATCAGGAATCTTCGCGAAGTTCTTCAGGCGAGATCGTACCGGAGAACCTTCACGAAAATCTTCAGCCGGAGTTTTTTATTTCCGCCCTTTACCGTACTTTATCTGAGATAGCGGCGCTGCCGCGGGTGAAGCTGGGGATTCCCGCGGGGCGCGCCCGGTGGGCACCATTGCAATATAAAATGGAAGATGAACGACAGAAATATGCAGGAAGGGAGTAGCTGGCTGTTAAACATATCGGATACAGAAACATCTGCAAGAGTCCTTAGAAATACTTGGGTGCATACTGGATGCGTTATGGAGAAAAAGCACATTGTTTGAGCCGATAGGCGAGTTTTGTGCTTTTTCTTCATGGTTTTAGCAGACAGGATATAGCCTTAGTATTTCTGGGCGATGAAGCCGTTTCCGAGTCCGATATGTTTAACAGCCAGCCCTCTGTCCGTCACATTTCACACTCTATTTTCCAATTTTATATTGCAATCTCATAAAGTTAGATATATAATACAGTCATGTAAAAGAAAATTCTTCGGGGCAGGGTGACTGAATACAAATCAGAATTCCCTACCGGCGGTAAAGTCCGCGACCCGCGTAAAGCGGCTGATCCGGTGACTGATCATAAGTCAGAATTCCGGAACCGACAGTAAAGTCTGGATGAGAGAAGAACACGAATAATTCATACGTGCTCAATACCCCGGGAAGAAATCTCCGGGGATTTTTTATGCATGAGAAAGCCAACCAACAGAACCTTTCTAAGGCATAACGTAGAATTTTCTTTTAAAAAAAGAACAATTCAAAGGAGAGACAAGTATGAGTGAACAGGTTTTAAGAAATGGAAACGTAATGGAAAGAAGCCGCACCAGAACGATCACACAGATCGCAATGCTGGGCGCGCTGGCAGGAGTATTAATGAATATTGAGTTTCCGATCCCGTTCCTGGCACCATCTTTTTACCAGTTGGATTTCTCAGAGATTCCGGTACTGGTTGGGACATTTGCCATGGGACCTGTAGCAGGTATTCTGATTGAAGTTGTAAAGGTTCTGGTACACCTTGTAACAATGGGGACAGTAACAGCAGGAGTTGGTGATTTTGCAAACTTCATTTTCGGATGCGCATTTGTGGTACCGGCAGGACTGATCTACAGACTGCATCACACAAAGAGTCGTAAACATGCTGTACTCGGAATGGCAGCAGGAACGCTCCTTACAACAGCCGCAGCCTGCCTGATGAATGCCTTTGTACTTCTTCCGGCATATGGCAAAGCATTTGGAATGCCGATCGAAGCATTTATTGAAATGGGAGCTGCAGTCAATTCTTCCGTACACAGCCTTCTTGGATTTGTGGTACTGATCATCGTTCCGTTTAACTTATTTAAATACACCCTCACTTCCGTAATCGTATTCTTTATTTATAAGAGAATCCGTGTTATCCTTAAAGGAGACTGATCATGTCAGCCTGCAGACCGTATCTTTATATGGCTGCAGGCTGTTTTAAAAAGATGTATGGTATACTTCATGCAGAAAAGAGGAAACCTTATGGGAAAGATTCATAATGTAGAAAAAATGACCGACAATCGTTTTGTCAATCTGTATCATGTAGATGCTACCAGCGTACACAACACTCCGGTATCCTATTATGTGGCATCCAGGGCAAATGATGTACCTTCATTGAAACTTAAGACCGGGCGTAATGATCCGGACGGTGTAATTATCTACAGCATTTACGGAGAAAAAAGAGACAAAGTCGTTCTGGTGCGCCAGTATCGCTACACACTCGGGGACTACATCTATGAATTCCCGGCAGGGCTTGTCGAGTCGAACGAAGATTTTCATGAGGGGGCTGTCCGTGAGATGTATGAAGAAACCGGACTGAAATTCGAACCTCTGAAAGTCAATCCGGCATTTGAAAAGCCATACTTTACAACGGTTGGTATGACTGACGAATCATGCGCGACAGTTTATGGATATGCAAGCGGTGAGATCAGCAAGGAAGCACAGGAAGATACCGAAGAAATTGAAGTCGTCCTGGCAGACCGCAATGAAGTAAAACGAATCCTCAAAGAAGAACGCGTGGCGATCATGTGTGCCTATATGTTGATGCACTTTCTTAAAGACGAAGAACCATTCGCATTCCTCGAAGACTGAGGTCAGACTGCATATTATACCGGTGAAAATTTCGGATTGCAGTCGAAATATACTGATGCATAAAAGGTATAAAAAAACATCATAAAAACTATAAAATTACAAAAAGAGCGGGTTGACAAAAACTCAATGACCATGTTATATTTTGTTTGGTTGTAGTGTGTAACTCGATTTAGGAGGCATTAACTATACATAACAAGGAGTGTTTATGTATATTAGTGTCTTTTTTTGTACAAAAACCGGTTAAAAAGCGCTTTTATATGTACTCACTTCTGGAAAAATATACAGAAGGAGAGTCTCAAATGAAAGACAAGATTTTTAGTGTTTTACAGCGAGTAGGAAGAAGCTTTATGCTCCCGATCGCAATCCTTCCGGTAGCCGGACTTCTTCTTGGTATCGGAAGTTCTTTCACAAATGCAACGACGATCGAGACATACGGACTGACAAAGATCCTGGGCGACGGAACACTGCTTCATTCCCTGCTGGTGATCATGAACAGTGTCGGAAGTGCAGTATTTAATAACCTTCCGCTGATCTTTGCAGTTGGTGTTGCTATTGGTATGGCACAAAAAGAAAAAGAAGTTGCAGCTTTGTCCTCAGTAATTGCATTTTTCGTAATGAATACTGCGATCAATGCGATGCTGACGATCACAGGACAGATACTTGATAATGGCGAGATCGCAGAAAACGTTCTGGAAGGAACGATTACTTCTGTCTGCGGTATTCAGTCCTTACAGATGGGTGTGTTTGGCGGTATTATCGTAGGTCTGGGAGTTGCAGCCCTGCATAACAGATTCTACAAGATACAGCTTCCAAATGCGCTGTCATTCTTTGGAGGAACCCGTTTCGTACCAATCATTTCCACGATCGTGTATATGTTTGTCGGAATCCTTCTTTACTTTGTATGGCCGGTAGTTCAGACTGGAATTTACGCTCTGGGCGGTCTGGTAACAGGCTCCGGCTATGTGGGAACACTGATTTTTGGTCTGATCAAACGTGCACTGATTCCGTTTGGTCTGCACCACGTATTCTATATGCCATTCTGGCAGACAGCCGTTGGCGGTACGATGGAAGTAGCAGGACAGATGGTACAGGGCGGTCAGAATATTTTCTTTGCGCAGCTTGCTGACTCTGCAAATATTGCACATTTCAGCGCAGATGCGACAAGATACTTCTCCGGAGAGTTCATTTTCATGATTTTCGGTCTTCCAGGTGCGGCACTTGCTATGTATCAGTGTGCAAAACCTGAGAAGAAAAAAGCAGCAGGCGGTCTTCTTCTGTCTGCAGCACTTGCATGTATGGCAACCGGAATTACCGAGCCGCTGGAATTTTCCTTCCTTTTCGTGGCTCCGGCACTGTTTGCTGTTCAGGTTGTTCTGGCAGGTACGGCATACATGATCGCACATATGCTGAATATTGCCGTAGGACTGACTTTCTCCGGCGGTCTCCTCGACTTCTTCCTGTTTGGTATTCTTCAGGGAAATGCAAAGACAAGCTGGATAAGAGTTATCCCGGTTGGTATTATTTATTTCTTCTTATATTATTTCATTTTCAAATTCATGATCAAAAAGTTCAATTTTAAAACTCCTGGTCGTGAAGATGATGATGTAGAAATCAAGCTTTATACAAAGGCTGATGTAAATGCCCGCAGAGAAGCACAGAACGGCGAGGGCGGGGAGATGCTTTCAGATCCTGTCAGCGAGGCAATCACACGAGGCCTTGGCGGTAAGAAAAATATCAACGATGTAGACTGCTGTGCAACACGTCTTCGCTGCACAGTGAAGGATGCATCTCTGGTAAATGATGGTATCTTAAAGGCAACAGGTGCATCCGGCGTCGTACACAAGGGACTTGGTGTGCAGGTCATTTACGGACCGAATGTAACTGTGATCAAATCAAATCTTGAAGACTATCTGGAAACAGCACCGGACACTCTGGAAACACCGGCAGAAACTTCTGAGACAGTGCCGGAAAGTGAACAGAAAGAAGAAGCTGAGCGCAAAGTCGTTGACCGCATTGTGATCTCAAGCCCGATCACAGGTGTGGCAGCAGATCTTGCAACTGCACCGGATGAGGCTTTTGCCCAGAAAATGATGGGTGACGGCGCAGTGGTTACACCGGAAGATCCGTATGTACGCGCTCCGGAAGACGGAGAAGTTGCCTTTGTCTTTGATACCAGACATGCAATTGGATTTGTAACAGAATCCGGAATCAGTCTGCTGATTCATGTTGGAATTGATACTGTTAAATTAAATGGTGAGGGATTTGAGGCACTGGTAGAAAGTGGTCAGGAAGTGAAGAAGGGAGATCCGATGCTGAAACTGGATCTCGACTATCTGAGCAAAAATGCACCTTCTATTGTTTCTCCTGTTCTTTGTACAGAACTGGAGGATAACCAGAGAATCCATCTGTTGAATGAGGGTCAGGTCAAAGCCGGAGAGCCACTTTTCGAGATCGAGGTTCTTCAGTAAGAACCGCCCGGATGGGGAAAAGATACGGATGTTGTACAGGATAGCAAAGATTTTAAATCACAATTCCTTTATGGGAATTTCGGACGAAAATAATCAGGAATGTCTGGTTATGGGAAAAGGTGTGGCTTTTGGCAAAAAGGTCGGACAGACCGTGTCGGCTGCCGCAGAAGCAAAGGTTTATTCTCTGAAGGAGATGACGGAGAGAGGTGACGCCAAGGATATCATCAAATCCGTTTCGCCGCTCTGTCTCGAGCTTGCGAATGAAGTGTTGAGTCGGGCAGAAAAAGAATTCGAAAAAGTAGACCGCACGATACTTTTTACCATGGCAGATCATCTTGATTTTGCAATCCGCCGTGTGCAGAATGGTGAGCAGATCAGCAATCCTCTGACAGATGACATCCGTGTCATGTTTTATAAAGAATATAAGGTGGCATCCTGTATCCGGGAGCTTCTTAAGGAAAAACTGCAGATAGAGATCGATGACCATGAGATTGGATACATTGCACTTCATGTACATGCCGCAGTTGTAGACGAAAATGTCTCTCAGGCTATGGAGATTGCAAGAACCGTCCGAGAATGTATTTCCCTGGTCGAGAAGGAAACAGGAAATTCCATCGATGTCATGTCTCTCGGCTATAATCGTCTGATGAACCATGTACGTTATATGGTTGCAAGAGCGATTCATGGCGAGAAACTCAAAATGAATCTGAATGAATATATGTCTGTGAAGTTTCCGGGACCGTATATGGCAGCTGAACGTATCTGCCGTCAGATGGAAAAAAGCCTGAAACTTCCGGTACCGGATATAGAGATCGGATACCTCGCCATGCATCTTGAGAGAATGCTTGAGACTAATGTAAATGAGTAAAAATAAAATATAATATAAAAGGAGATAAAATTATGAAAACATTCGAGTACACAATCAAAGACGAACTGGGAATCCACGCAAGACCGGCCGGACTTCTTGTAAAAGAAGCCAAAAAATTCGAGTCTGAATGCACCATCACAAAAGATGGCAAAACAAAGAAACTGACACAGCTTATGATGCTGATGTCCCTTGGTGTAAAACAGGGTGATACCGTAACAGTATCAGCAGAAGGTGCAGACGAAGATGCCGCAGTTGCATCACTGAAGGAATTCTTTGAAAACAACTTATAATTCACCGGAATACTCATATTTACTTTATTTGCAGATGTGAATTCAGGGAGGAAGTAAGAAATGCAGTGTTTTCAGGGAAAATCTGTATATAAGGGAATCGCAATGGGACCTGTTGTGGTTCTTAAGAAAAATGATTATCAGGTAAAACGTACCAGAATCGAAGATGCAGAGGCAGAGGCAGCCCGTGTGGACGTGGCACTGAAAGCTTCTCAGGAGCAGCTTCAGAAACTCTACGACAAAGCGGTTAAAGAAGTCGGAGAAGCCAGTGCGGCAATCTTCGAAGTACATCAGATGATGCTGGAGGATGAGGACTATCTGGAAGCAATCCAGAATATGATCCGCACCGAACAGGTCAATGCCGAGTATGCAGTTGCAGTTACCGGCGACAATTTTGCAGAAATGTTTGCTTCCATGGATGATGATTACATGAAAGCACGTTCCGCGGACATTAAGGACATTTCCGAGCGTCTTGTCCGCAACTTAAGTGGTCAGGGAGATGTGGATTTAAGCTCAATCGAACCGTCTGTGATCGTTGCAGATGATTTAAGCCCGAGTGAGACTGTACAGATGGATAAGGACAAGATCCTTGCATTTGTAACAGTTCATGGTTCTACAAACTCTCATACCGCAATCCTTGCACGTATGATGAACATTCCGGCACTGATTGGTGTGAAGATGGATCTCGAAGAACTTCAGACCGGAATGACTGCTGTTGTAGATGGTTTTGGGGGAAAAGTGACTTTTGAGCCGGATGAAGAACTCAAAGCACAGACTGAAGCCAGAATGCAGGAAGAAGAAGAAAAACTGAAACTTCTTCAGGAACTCAAAGGCAAAGAAAACATTACTCTGGATGGCCGTAAGATCAATATTTACGCAAATATCGGAAGTGTTGCCGATATCGGTTATGTAATGGAAAACGATGCCGGCGGAATCGGACTTTTCAGAAGTGAATTCCTGTATCTCGGAAGAAATGATTTCCCGACAGAGGAAGAGCAGTTCCAGGCATACAAGCAGGCTGTACAGATGATGGCAGGAAAGAAAGTGATCATCCGTACACTGGATATTGGAGCTGACAAGCAGGTAGATTATTTTAACCTCGGAAATGAAGACAACCCTGCAATGGGTTACCGTGCGATCCGTATCTGTCTGAAACAGCCGGAGATTTTTAAGACACAGCTTCGTGCACTTCTTCGTGCCGCTGTATATGGAAATCTTTCTATCATGTATCCGATGATCACTTCTACAGAAGAAGTAAAACGTATCTACGAGATCGTTGCAGAAGTGGAAGGAGAACTGAAAGCGCAGGAAATTCAGTATAAGACTCCGGAACAGGGAATCATGATCGAAACCCCGGCAGCAGCGATCATCAGTGACAGACTTGCAGAGATGGTTGATTTCTTCAGTATCGGAACCAACGATCTGACACAGTATACTCTGGCAATCGACCGTCAGAATGAAAAACTCGACGAGTTTTATAACCCGCATCATGAGGCACTTCTCCGCATGATCCAGATGGTTGTGGACAATGCGCATAAGTGTGGCAAATGGGCAGGTATCTGTGGAGAACTCGGTGCAGATCCGACTCTGACAGAGCAGTTTGTACGCATGGGACTGGATGAGCTTTCCGTAGCGCCGTCCATGGTTCTGAAGCTTCGTAAGATTGTAAGAGAGATGAATGTGGAAGAATAAGAATATAGTGGATAAATAATATCTGTCCGATATGAAAGTGTGTATAAGCATTTTTGTGTCGGGCAGATTTTTTTGAAAAACAGTAAAATGAAAACCGTTTTCATATTGACACGAAATCAGAATGTGCTATAATATGAAAACGGTTTTCAATTTGTATAAAGTATAAAATGTAGATTTATTTGCCGGAAACTCCGGTGGAAGGAAGATATTATGGGAACGAAAGCGCCTTATCAGACAAAGCAGATGAAACAGATCCTGTCCTATCTGCAGACCGTAGAAGGGACACATGTAACGGTTGCAGATGTCTGTTGCTTTTTTAAAGGGCAGGGGATTACGATTGGGACAACGACTGTCTACCGCAACCTTGAAAAGATGGTAGAGCAGGGGATGGTTGCGAAGTACAACGTAGATGGAACGAGCAGTGCCTGTTTTGAATATCTCGGGGCAGAGGAACATTGCCACAAGACCTCCTGTTTTCACTGCAAATGTGAAAAATGTGGAAAACTGATTCATCTTCACTGCGAGGATGTGGTTAAACTGGAGCAGCATCTGATGGACAGCCACGGATTTCGGATGGATCCGTGCAGGACTGTTTTTTATGGTATCTGTGAAGAGTGCAGAAGTGTGGAAGATGAAGCATCAGAGACTGTACATATGAAAGCACGATAATGTGACAGAATGGTATGTAGATAGATTTGTACCTGCTGATTCGATTCAGCAGAAGTGTCTTTACTTTATAGGAAATTACTCCGTAATGTTCCAATAAAGTAAAAAATAGAAGAAAGAGAGCAGAAAATGAAAAAATGGATCATGGGTTCGCTGGCAATTCTGCTGGGCGTGATGAGCATCAGTATTCCTTTTGCCGGAATACACACGGCGGAAGCAAAGACGACAGAAGAAACAGACAAAAAACTGAACATTGTAACAACCATTTTTCCGGAGTATGACTGGACAAGAGTCATTTTGGGTGACCGGGCAGATGATGTGAACCTGACTATGCTCCTTGATAACGGTACGGATCTCCACAGCTTTCAGCCGGCAGTCAAGGATATTATGAAAGTTTCAAGCTGTGACCTTTTGATCTATGTAGGCGGTGAATCTGACCAGTGGATCGAGGATGCTCTGGAATCCGCGCAGAACAAAGATATGAAGACCATCAATCTGATGGAAGTCCTTGGTGATTCGATCAAAGAAGAGGAAACAGTTGAGGGTATGCAGGAAAGTGATCACGACCACGACCATGATCATGAAGATGAGGAAGAAAAGGAATATGACGAGCATGTCTGGACGTCTATGAGAAATGCCGAGGTGATCTGCGATGCGATTGCGGAAACTCTTGAAGAAATGGATCCGGAGAATAAAGAAATCTATCAGTCCAATGCAGAAACTTACAAAGAAAAACTTTCTGTGCTGGACGAAGAATATCAGGAAACAGTCGACAGTGCGAAGCAGAAAACACTGATCTTTGCGGATCGTTTTCCATTCCGCTATCTGGTAGATGATTATGGTATGGAGTATTATGCAGCATTTTCCGGATGTTCCGCAGAATCTGAGGCAAGCTTTAAGACGGTTACTTTTCTTGCAGGAAAAGTGGATGAACTTGGAGTTAAGAGTGTGCTGACGATGGAAAAATCCGATGACCGGATTGCACAGACTGTTATTGAGAATACCAAAGCAAAAGATCAGAAGATCTTACAGCTTAATTCCATGCAGTCGATCACATCAGAAGAAATTGCAGATGGAGCAACGTATCTTTCCGTGATGGAAGACAATCTGGGAACTCTGAAGAAGGCACTGAACTAAGAGAATGATCGGACAGGGGACAAAAATCTGTCCGTTTGAAATAACAAACTGTCTATGACAGGAGGGACAAGAATGGCACAGCTTACATGCAAAAACCTTACACTGGGATATGACAACCGGGCAATTCAGGAAGATTTGAATTTCTCCATTGATGCAGGTGATTACCTCTGTATCGTCGGTGAAAACGGTTCCGGTAAGTCTACTTTGATGAAAACATTACTCCATTTGCAGCCGCCGATCAGTGGAAGCATTGAGCTCGGTGATGGATTAAAGAAAAACGAGATCGGTTATCTGCCGCAGCAGACACTGGTACAGAGAGACTTTCCGGCATCTGTCCGTGAAATCGTGCTTTCCGGGTGTCAGAGCCGGTGCGGATGGCGTCCTTTTTATAACAAAGAAGAAAAAATGGTCGCACAGAAAGCAATGGAAAAAATGATGATTCAGGATCTTGCGGATCATTGTTACCGTGAGCTTTCCGGCGGACAGCAGCAGAGAGTTCTTCTTGCAAGAGCGCTTTGTGCTGCACAGAAAATCCTGCTTCTCGATGAGCCGGTGTCCGGTCTGGATCCACGTGTGACCGCAGAAATGTATCAGTTGATCAAAGACCTGAATAAAAAAGACGGAATTACGATCATCATGATCTCACATGATATTGCAGCGGCAGTTAAATATGCGACACATATTCTTCATATCGGAGAACACTGCTTCTTCGGAACGAAGAAACAGTATCTGCAGAGCAGTCTGGGCAAAGCATTTACCGGACAGGAAGGAGAGGACGAGTAAGATGTTTGAAACACTTCATATGTATTTTCAGTATCCGTTCGTTCGGTATGCACTGATCGTCGGTGTTCTGATCGCGCTCTGTTCCTCGCTTCTTGGTGTGACGCTGGTACTGAAACGATTTTCCTTTATCGGTGACGGACTTTCTCATGTGGCATTTGGTGCGATGGCGATTGCATCTGTCTTAAATATTACAAACAATATGCTGTTTATTCTTCCGGTGACGGTAGTATGTGCGATTTTTCTTCTTCGTGCCGGACAGAATACCAGGATCAAAGGTGATGCGGCAATCGCGATGATTTCCGTCGGAGCGCTTGCAATCGGTTATCTTCTGATGAACCTTTTTTCGACAAGCCCAAATATCTCAGGGGATGTCTGCAGTACGCTGTTTGGTTCGACTTCTATTCTGACCCTGACAAAAGGCGAAGTATGGCTGTGTGCGATTCTTTCCATCGTGGTTGTAGCGATTTTTATTCTGTTTTACAATAAGATTTTCGCAGTGACATTTGATGAGAATTTTGCGAGAGCAACGGGGACGAGAGCCAATGCATACAATCTGCTGATCGCGGTTGTGATCGCAGTGATCATTGTACTTGCAATGAATCTGGTCGGTTCGCTTCTGATTTCAGCGCTTGTGATCTTTCCGGCGCTGTCCGCAATGAGACTTTTTAAATCCTTCCGCTCCGTTACGGTCAGTGCGGCAGTGATGTCCGTACTTAGCGCAACAGCGGGAATTCTGATTTCCATTCTTGCCGGAACACCGGTTGGCTCTACGATCGTAGCAGTGGACATTGCCGTATTTCTTGTTTCCTATGGAATCGGAAGAATTATGGGAAGGTAGAAGAAAGGATAATCCGAGAATTTTATCGGGGATATGAAAATTCTGAAATTAAAATATCTCAGCCAGGGTTCAGACTCCGACTGAGATTATATTTTGTAAATATTGATTTACAGCAGGAATTCCTGTGGAGATCAGATCTCTACAAGAATTCCTTTTTCTTTGTCATAGCGGCAGTATTTGCCATTGCCGGAAATAAACGGCTGATATGTATCGGTACGTATATCTTTGACATAAACGATACCGGTTGCGATCATCTCAACAAGAGAGAAACGTTTGCTCAGGCTGGAGATCCAGGCATAAGTTTTTTCACTGTCGGAATCAGCGGCAATCAGGCTGTAGCCGCCGTCGCACGCCTTCAGTGAGAAGTAGATTTTCTCCGGTTTTACCACTTCTTTAAAAACCTGGCTGGTGATGTAGGAAGAGAAATTCTCTTTTACAAATTTCTGGAAGGTTTTTGCGGTATAAACTTTTCCGGATACTTCATCTGTGATCCGGTCACCGCGCTCCAGGCGATTTTTGATCAGTGTCAGAACCTCAATAGTCCAGTTGATAAAGGAGATACTGCTGTAGGTCATGCTTTCCTGAAGCTGATCAATCAGCTTCTTTGTCAGGACGTTTGATTTCGCTGCTTCGTTAAAAAGTTCTTCGTTCATAATGTTCCCTCCATAAAAATTTATGTGGTAATTGATAATTTTTATTATAAAAGGTCGTTGTGCAAAAAGCAATGAAAAAGCCGTAAAAGAGGATGAAAATTATATAAAATATATATGCAGATTTTGAAGCTGCAGATACTAAAAAGCTGTGGATTTTTGTAGTCAAATAGAGTATGCAGCGACAGGCAGGACGAGGTTGAGAAAAGAAGATAAATCGGCTATAATGAACATAAGTGTGAAAATGAGAAATGAACTGCAAATTAATTGTGGATCAGTTGCAGGAAGCAATAATTGTATACTGGCAGGATGGGTACAGAATGAAGAAAAAAGGAAAAAAGCAGACTTTCTTCTTGCGTGCGGCAATGATGGTACTGACGACCATTTTGATCGTATTGTTTTTTGCGATTATGTCCATGGTAGGCAAGATTCAGGGAACTGCGCGAGTTGTAAATTATGCGGGGCTGGTGCGCGGTGGCACGCAGCAAATGGTAAAATTTGAAATTTCAGGGACATCGCAGGACAAAATGTATCAGAAGATTTTTTCTTATATAGAAGGACTTCGAAATGGCAGTGATGAGCTTAATTTTATCCGTCTGGATGATCAGAAGTTTCAGAGCAAAATGGACGAACTGGCAGGATATTTTGAAGAGCTTCGGGATGAGATACTTCTTGTCCGTGAAAAGGGATACGAAAATACAGATATTATCGAAAAAAGTGAGCGTTTTTTTCAGATTTGTGATGAGGCAGTCGGGCTTTCTGAGGAATATTCACAGCGTAAGGCAACGGCGCTGGATTACCTCGAAAAAGTTGTTATAGTGGATATCCTCGGGCTGGTGCTGATCATCGGTGCAGAACTTATCAAAGCGGTCCGTTTTGCTGCCCAGAATAAAGTCTTACAGAAAAAGGTATACTTCGACGAGGCGACCGGACTTCCGAACAAAAACAAATGTGAGGAGATCCTCAACGATCCAAATCCGATTCCGGATGGAGAACAGGTTGCCATGTGTGTATTTGACATGAATAATCTCCGAACGATCAACAATACACTTGGTCATGATAAGGGAGACGAGTACATCTGTTCATTTGCGATACAGCTCCGAAAGGCAGTTCCGGATGAATTTTTTGCAGGACGTGACGGCGGTGATGAATTTATTGCTGTCTTGAAGGGACTGGATCATGCAGGAGTGCGTGAGTGTCTTAAGAAGATCCGCGAGCAGTCGGCTGAGTATTCCAGACAGCATCCGGAGATGCCAATCAGCTATGCGGCGGGATACGCGCTTTCCAGTGATTTTGAGGGAAGCACGATGCGGGAGCTGTTTCGCTTTGCCGACAAAAATATGTACATCGACAAGAACCGTGCCAAGATAGAAGAGGCGGCTGAGAAACAAAAGATGAATATCCGTATTCTTGAGGAAATCACAGAGAAGGGATATCAGTTTTCTGACTGTATTTACTGTGACGCGCTTTTGGATCAGTATTATGTGCTGAGAGCAAGTTCGCACTTTTTCCTTGCAGAGGATGGAAGTTATTCAGGTGCGGTTGAGCAGATCATTCAGGAACTGGGGACAGATGAGAACCGTAAGACAATGCGGATGGAACTTCAGACTGCATATCTGGCAGAACATCTGAAGGAAGACGAGAAAATTGAACTGCTGTATCAGTATGAAAAAGACAAAAATATTCGACGGGGAAGAATGACAGTACTACCCGGTAACAGAACTGAGGACGGCAGACTGCATCATTTTATTCTGGGATTTGAGCCATTTCAGACAAAGAATGAGAACTCTGCGGTTGAGAAAATGCGCCTGAACCGTTATTATGAACAGCTGAAGCAATCTATTGTTGAGAACGGTAACTATGCGGAGGCACTTTTGCAGACGGCGAATGCGGTTTATACGGTTGATCTGACAAATGACCGTCTGGAAAGTGTTTATTATAATACATCGGCGAAAGAATTTGACAATGATGTGCAGACTCCATGCTCTTACAGTGATTACTGCAGCGGACGAAGCCGGTACGTTACGGAAGATACGCTGGAGAATTACAGAATCGTGGATTCTTCGTTTAAAATCCTGAAGCGTTTTGCGACCGGATCGAGACAGATTACGGTGGAATACTGTGAGACAGGGAAAAACGGTCATCCGATATGGTTACAAAAGACTGTCCTGATGTCCAGAGATACCATATACGATGCGAAGACAGATAAAGAAAGTAAGGTTGTGCATGGAATCATCCTGTTCAAAAATACTTCAGATTTCCACGAGAAGGAGCAGCAGGAAAAAGAGCGTCTGCAGATAGCGTTTGAAGAAGCAGATGCTGAAAACAAAGCAAAAACGGAATTTATGAACCGTATGAGTCATGATATCCGCACTCCGATCAATGGTATCATGGGTATGGTGGATATCATCCGCAAAAACCGCAATGACTGGGAAAAGGTTGATGACAGCCTCGAAAAGATCCGGCTTTCGACGAAACATCTGTTGGAACTGGTAAGCGATGTACTGGATATGAGCAAGCTGGAAGCCGGTATGTTTGAAATTGAAGAAGATACTTTTGATATGAGTGAACTGATGGATGAGGTTGCTGCACTGGTAGATGCACAGCTGATTGAATCGGGAATCACACATCACAAATACAGAAAAAACATTCAACATACCGCACTGTGTGGAAGCTCCCTGCAGCTGCGTCGTATTATGCTGAATCTTCTGAGCAATGCGATCAAATACAACAAACCAAATGGAAGGATTGATACGTATGCCGAGGAGCTTTCCTGTGACGGCACGACTGTATGGTATGAATTCAAGCTTGTGGATACCGGAATCGGAATGAGTGAAGAGTTTGTCAGAGATCATCTTTTCCAGCCATTTACACAGGAAAAAAATGATGCGCGCACCCTCTATAAGGGAAGCGGGCTTGGGATGTCGATCGTCAAAGCACTGCTTGAAAAAATGGGTGGATGTATTGACGTCGAAAGTGTTCCCGGTGAGGGAAGTACCTTTACATTCCGCCTGCCGTTTAAGGTAAATGATGTACTGATACAGAAAGAAGAAAGAAACGAATCATCAGAAAAACCGCTGGCAGGTATGCATTTCCTTCTGGCAGAAGATAATGAGATCAACATGGAGATTGCAGAGTTTTATCTGACAGACCTCGGTGCGACTGTCAGCAAAGCATGGAACGGAAAAGAAGCGCTTGAATTATTTGAAGCGTCAGAACCAGAAAGCTATGATGTCATTCTGATGGATGTGATGATGCCGGAGATGGATGGTCATGAGGCAACACAGCGGATACGCGCATTGAAACGTCCGGATACACAGACTGTCCGGATCGTGGCGATGACAGCCCAGACATCAGAGGACAGCATTCACAAGTGCCTGGATGCGGGAATGGACGGACATATTGCAAAGCCGATCAATGAAGAAAAGATTTTATCAGCACTGCATAAAAATATAGAAACTGAATAACATACATCTGTCTGAAATTAAACAATATCAGGGAACTATTTATGGATAAAAAGAAAGATAAAAAAATTATAAGAATCAGAGCCGGGTTTGTTTTTCTGGTTACCCTGCTTCTGATGCTTGGCTGTACGTTTCTGGTAAATCAGAATCAGCAAAAAAGGGAGAAACTAAAGGCTGTATATACGGCTGAATCCACAATAAGCAGGATTGAAGTTCAGCTGAACCGTTATCTTGCGGAATCAGATCTGGTCAAAAAGAGTATAGAAGAAGGTCTGACGATAAGTGATAAACAGTTTGCGACATTATCCAGGCTGATGCAGGATGAAGATAATATCATAAAAGTCCATGAAATTGCAAAAGACGGAATCGTTTCGCAGATATATCCTATGGAGGGAAATGAGGATGTGATCGGGCTGAACTTGATTGAAAATCCGGAAAGAAAAACGGAAGCGCGTCTGGCAAGAGACAGCGGAGAATATACGATTGCCGGTCCGTTTGAACTGGTGCAGGGAGGAAACGGTGTGCTGCTTTTTGACCCGGTATACAGAACGGATGACAAAGGCTGTAAGAAGTTCTGGGGATTTTCTATTCTTGTTATAGACTGGCAGAAATTTATCAAAAAAATGGAGCTGGATCAACTGGAAAATGCCGGATATCACTATCAGATATGGAAAAAAGGAACGGACGATGAAAAAATCGTAATTGTGCAGTGTGACAATTTACAGGAAACAGACACATTGGAGGTCGCATGTACAGTTCCGAATGATACCTGGTATTTTGAGATTGTACCAGAAAACGGATGGGTGACAATGACTCAGAAACTCTGGGGACTGTTCATTTCGGTGCTGACAGCTTTCATTGTAATGATCATATATCTGCAATTCAAAATGAGACGCTACAGAGATGCGCTTCATGAAAAAGAACTGGAAAAAGCTGTTCTCGAAGCAAAAAATGCGAACGAGGCAAAGACACGGTTCCTTTTTAATATGAGCCATGATATCCGCACTCCGATGAATGCAATCATTGGCTTTTCGGAGCTTCTGGAAAAACATATAGGTGAAAAGGACAAAGCAATTGCTTATCTTGGCAAGATCAAAAGTTCGAGCAATTTCCTTCTGTCACTGATCAACTATGTGCTGGAGATGGCACGGATCGAAAGTGGCAAACTGGCTCTGAAAAAAGAAGTCGGATGTGTGACGGAGCTGATAGAATCTCTGACAGATGTTTTTGAGCCGGGAGTGAAAAAGAAGTTCATTACATATTCATGTGAAACAGATATACAACATAAATATGTGATTGGTGATGAGATAAAAGTCCGGGAGATTTTTATCAATATCATCGGAAATTCTGTGAAATATACTCCGGAAGGCGGAAAGATCTCCGTAAGTGTTAAAGAAGAACCATTTGAAAAAGAAAATTATATAGCTTACAGGATTATTGTAGAAGATAATGGCATCGGCATGAGTAAAGAATATCTTCCTCATATTTTTGAAGAGTTTTCACGTGAGCATACAAGCACAGAAAGCAAAGTGACAGGTACCGGTCTCGGACTGCCAATTGTAAAATCTTTGATTGATATGATGGGAGGTACGATTGAAGTTGAAAGTCAGCCTGGATGCGGAACAAAGATGAACGTTGTTCTGCCATTTGAGCTTGCTTCAGAGAAACAGATCCTGGAAGAGAAGCAAAAAGAAAAAGAGAAGATTTCAGACAGTATTCTGGGAAAAAGAGTGCTGCTTGCCGAGGATAATGAGCTGAATGCCGAAATAGCAATGACAGTTCTGAAAGAAAATGGTCTGAAAGCAGAACGTGCTGCGAATGGAAAACAATGTATGGAAATGTTGAAAAAGATGCCGGAGGATTATTATGATATGATACTCATGGATATCCAGATGCCGGAGATGGACGGATATGAAGCAACAAAGCGGATTCGTAATCTTGATGATGCGCGGGCTGACATTCCGATCGTAGCCATGACTGCCAATGCATTTGAAGAAGACAGGCAGAAAGCTCTGGAAAGCGGCATGAATGCACATGTTTCCAAACCGGTAGATATGAATATGCTGTTTAAGGTAATGGCACAGATTCTGAAAAAATGAGTCGGAAAATAGATATGGGAGGGCTGTTTATGGAGCAGCGGGAAAAGATCAATACAAAAGAAATTCTGCGTGCATCCCAAATGGGAATGTGGTGTGTGGAAATGGAAGAAGGAAAGCCACCGAGATTTTATGCGGATGAAGTGATGGATGAATTGCTTGGAATCGACAGAGATATCACACCGGAAGAGAGATTTGTATTTCACCGTTTGCGTATACATCCGGAAGACATGCAGCTGTTTCAGGAGTATTCGGATAAGCTTACAGAGGCAAGGACGGAAATCGTTTATCGTTATATTCATCCGGTATCCGGAGAGAGGTTTGTACGTTGCGGTGGTGCGAGAGACACATCGGTGACAGAATATGTGGCTGTCACTGGAATACATCAGGATATTTCTGAGACAGTGCGTATTGAAAAAGAAAAAGAGGCGGAGCGACGTCTTGCAGAACTGAATGATTCTCTGCGCAAAGAAAAACTGCGTCAGGATATTTATTATAAAGAACTGCTTGATATAGAAAACTGCGGTGTCCTTGCATATACAATGCCGGGACACAAGGTCATACATATGAATGCAGAGGCGCTGAGAATGTATGGGATTGAGAGTGTCGAAGCCGCACAGAGGGAGCTCGGACCGCTTCTGAGGCAGGTTTATTATCCGGATTCAGATGTGCTCAATCAACTGAAAAAGCTCCGAAATGAAGATGATATGGTGGATTATGAGTGCATTATCGGTAAGGGTAAGGCAAACGAATGTCATGCACTTGCCAAAACTAAAGTTGTCCACATTCCGACGGGAGAGAGGGCAGTACTTACTACGTTTGTGGATGTGTCTGATATGGTGATGCTCAAAAATGCCCTTCACCGTGCGGAGGAGGGAAGCCGTGCGAAATCGTCTTTTCTGTTTGCAATGTCCCATGATCTGCGTACACCAATGAATGCGATCATTGGTTATGCGGAGCTGATGGAAGCACACTGGGGCGAAAAAGAAGTAACAACAAACTATCTGCAAAAGCTGAAAGGCGCAAGCCAGTTTTTGCTTGCGCTGATCGGCAATGTGCTTGAGATCGCACGTATTGAAAGTGGTAAAGAAACACTGAATGAAGCACCGTGGAATCTGATGAAGCTTGAGGAGACACTGGACATCCTTCTTGACGGAGAGATTTCACGTAAGCAGCTGACTGTAAACAGAAATGTAAATATCCGGCATGCAAACGTATACTGCGATGCCCTGAAAATCCGAGAGATCATTATGAACCTTTTGAGTAACGCAGTGAAATATACATCGGAGGGTGGCAAGATAGTTCTTGATATTGAAGAAAAACCGTCAGCTCTGGATGGTTTTATGACTTTGCAAATCCGTGTGTCAGACAATGGCATCGGTATCAGCAAAGAATATGTACCATATATTTTTGATGCATTTACGCGTGAGCGGAGCTCCTCTGAGAGCGGCATTATTGGAACAGGTCTGGGACTTCGTATCGTGAAATCATTTGTAGATCTTATGAATGGCGACATTTCTGTAAAAAGTGAACCCGGGAAAGGTACCTGTTTTACTGTCGAAATTTCATGCAGAAAGATACCGGAGGAAGAATTACAGCAGCAGATGGAAGAACAGCCGGAAAATGTATCGCTGGCAGGAAGAAGGCTTCTTCTGGCAGAAGATAATGGATTGAATGCGGAAATCGCCATGACGATCCTTCAGGATGCAGATGCGGAGGTAGAGCTTGCTGCGGATGGGAAGATTGCGGTTGATAAGCTGCAAGATGTGCCGGCTGGTTATTATGATGCGATTTTGATGGATATTCAGATGCCGAATATGAATGGTTATGAGGCAACGAAAGCAATCCGGAAACTGACAGATGAACGGGCGAAGATTCCGATCATTGCCATGACAGCCAATGCTTTTGAAGAAGACCGTCAAGCAGCACTAGCCGCTGGAATGGATGATTACGTTGCGAAACCGGTTGAAATTTCAGAGCTGTTCCGAACGATTATGAAAAATCTGTAACGTTTTTATCTCATATATCGTCATATATGTGAAGGAGGACAAGAGTACAAAGAGAGGAGAAACAAATGCTGAATATTCAGGAAGTATACGAAAAATACTTCACAGTCGTATACCGCTATCTGCTCTCGCTTTCACACAATACCCACATTGCAGAGGAACTTACACAGGAAACATTCTTCAAAGCACTGAAAAAAGTCGACGATTTCAGAGGGGAATGTGACCTTCGGATATGGCTCTGCCAGATCTCCAAAAACACATATTATGACTATCTGAAAAAGAACAAAAAATACGTACCGGAAGCGCAGAATGAGTTGTCAGAAGATGTATTTTCTACGGATTTTATTCAGGATTTTTCGGACAAAGAAACGGCATTTCGTGTCCACAAAGTTCTGCATAAACTTTCGGAACCGTACAAAGAAGTCTTTTCCCTCCGGGTATTTGGAGAACTGTCATTTAGTGATATATCAGATCTGTTTGGCAAAAGTGAAAGCTGGGCGAGAGTTACTTATCACCGTGCTTGCAAAAAAATCAGGGAGGAATTAGACGATGAAGATCACCTGTAATATTATTGAAGATCTGCTTCCGCTTTATATTGATGATATGGTCAGTGAGGATAGCAGACAGCTTGTAGAAGAACATCTGAAAGAGTGTGCAGCCTGCCGCAAAATGCTGGATGAGATGAAAAAAGAGAACCAGTTGCGGACTGTTTCAGGGAATGCCAAGAGGAAATCAGACCGCTGTACTGAGATTGCACCATTAAAAAAAATTCGCAGACGTATCCGTCGGAAACGTATTATTTCCATTATTTTAGCAGCGGTACTTGTGCTGCTTGCGAGTGGAATCGGGCATTACTGGTATTACGATAAAAAGACTTATATATCCTGGGACGATGCCGGAATGACCTTAAGGGATAGAAAAATTTACAGCAAAATTGATCCGGACGGACATAAGACTGCTATCTTATCGGTGGATCAGAAGAACATGTTTTATATGCTTTCTGAGACAGCATGGATACGTAAAAATTACCCATCTGCACAGGATGCAGAAAATCTGATGTTTGATCTTGATGAGTTTCAGAAGGCACATGACCGCCTGCCGGATACAGCCACTGATGAAACTTCATTGCCGACCGGTATCGAAAATGTTTATTATGTAGATCCGGAAAATATAAAAGAGGCATTTGCTCTCTGGGATTATCAGGATGAGCCGGATAAAGCGCAGCAAAAAGAACAGGAGCTTGCAGCAAAGTGTCACCTGATCTGGAGCGCTGAATGAACTGCGATTTTGCAGGGAAATTAAGAGAAAAAGTAAAAAAATTGCCGGGTTTATGCTGAGAGTAAAATTCGGAGATGGAAAACAAAGAGGAGCGGAAAACAATGTGTATGAAAAATATTATAGAAATCAATGATTTTAATGCACCGGAGCTGGACATTTATGCGAGAAAATCAGAGGTACAGCTCCGGCGGTATAACGAACCGTTCCCGGGACTTTTTATTGCAGAAAGTCCGAAGGTGATTGAGCGTGCGTGCAGCGCAGGCTATGAACCGGTTTCATTTCTGGTCGAGCATAAGGATATTGAGGGCGAGGCGAAAGAACTTCTGGCACGTTTTTTGCAGACCCCTGTATATACAGCAGAATATGAAATCCTTGTAAAACTGACCGGTTATGCTCTGACTAGAGGACTGCTCTGCGTCATGAAACGCCGCACCCTTCCGACTGTCGAGGAAATCTGCCAGAATACCAGACGCATAGCAATTTTGGAAAATGTCGTAAATCCAACTAATATCGGTGCGATTTTTCGCTCCGCGGCAGCACTCCACATGGATGCAATCCTTCTGACCGGCGGCTGCAGCGATCCGCTTTACCGCCGTGCTTCCCGTGTGAGCATGGGCACGGTTTTTCAGATTCCGTGGACTTATTTTGATAAAAAAACTTTCTGGCCGGAGGATGGAATGAAAACACTGAGAAAACTTGGCTTCAAAACTGTTGCCATGGCACTGCAGGACGACTCCTTCAGTATCGATGATCCGCAGCTTCATGCGCAGGAAAAGCTTGCCATCATTCTCGGAACAGAAGGAGATGGTCTTGCGGCAGAAACAATCGCAGACTGTGATTACACAGTGAAAATTCCGATGTCTCATGGTGTTGATTCTCTCAATGTAGCTGCTGCAAGTGCAGTTGCCTTCTGGGAGCTTGGAAGGAAATAAGAATCATTTCGTAACTGTTCAGTATCCTCACAGTTATGAGTCAAAATGCATTCCAAAACGCCTCGCGGAATACTCTCTACTGAATAGTATAAGTTATTCCCCGGGACTTCTTGTTTTTTATCAGAATCTTCTTTATAATGGAAAAGCTAATAAAATTGAAAGAAGATAAAGGAATTTATAAATGTTAAAACGATTTTCCAAATATGTATTTCAGAGTGTTGCGGGTATGATCGGTGTTTCCGTCTATGTTCTGGCAGACACCTTTTTTATTTCCGTCTATGCCGGGGCGGATGGTCTGGCGGTTCTCAACCTGATTCTCCCGGTATATGGTCTTATCTATGCAATCGGTTCGATGATCGGTATCGGCTCCGCGACCCGATATGGCATCAGCAAAGCAAAGGGTGAAAGAGCAGATTATTACTTTACACAGGCAATTGCCTGGAGCGTCCTGATCAGCATCCCGTTTGTCCTGCTCGGAATTTTTATTCCCGATAAATGTCTGGCACTGCTCGGCGCGGATGCCGGACTTGTTGCACTCGGCAAGACCTATCTGCGTATCATCCTCATAGGAACACCGTTTTTTATGTCGAATTATTCCGTCACGGCATTTGCCCGAAATGACAATGCGACATCAATTGCAATGGCCGGCTCTCTTGCCGGAAGTGTCTGGAATATCGTTTTTGACTATATTTTTATTTTTCCGGCAGGTCTTGGATTTTCCGGAGCGGCACTTGCAACAGCGTTCTGTCCGATCGTTACGATGTCCGTCTGTATGCTGCATTATTTTGGAAAAAAATGTCACATCGGATTCAAATGGAAGAAAATGTCTGTTCGACATCTGATCTCATGCTGTCAGCTCGGTGTATCCGCGTTCGTGGGAGAAATTTCTTCAGCCGTGATCGCATTTGTGTTTAATATGCTGATCCTTGGACTCGCAGGCAGCGTTGGTGTGGCCGCTTATGGAATCGTAGCGAATCTTTCCATTGTCGGAATGTGCATTTTCAATGGCCTTGCACAGGGCGCACAGCCGCTGATCAGTGAAAGCTTCGGCAGGGGAGAAAGTGAGCATGTCAGAAAATATCTTCGCTGGGGCATGAACAGTACGATTACGATAGAAATCTTAATGATCACTCTGATCTGGCTGTTTACAGATCCGCTCGTTGCGATTTTTAACAGCGGAAATAATGCCATGCTGCTGCAATACGCACATACCGGCCTGCAGCTGTATTTCCTCGGGTTTCTGTTTGCCGGAGTAAATATCCTGCTTGTCGCGTATTTCTCTGCAACAGCGAATGCGCGTCCGGCGATCATCGGTTCTCTGATGCGTGGAGCAATCGCCATTGTACTCTGTGCGATCGTACTTTCCAGAATACTTGGAATGAACGGAGTCTGGCTGTCTTTCCTTGCTTCTGAGATGCTCACGTTTGTCGTGATCCTGATCCTTTCCAGAAAGAAAGAGAGTGTGTCCAATGACTACATTTGAGATATTGCTTCAGCAGATCGGACTGTTTGTAATCTATATTCTGGCGGGTGTGACACTTGTCAGAACAAAGGTACTCAACAGAGAAACACTGGAGCCCATTTCAAAATTTGTGATCAAAATGGCATTGCCGGTCATGATCTTTATCAATATCATCGATGGTGTAAACAAAGAAATTCTGACCGGCTCCTGGTCAATCCTGCTGATCGCGGCGGGATTTTATGCCGTGATGTTCCTGGTCAGCTTCGGCATGACGAAATTTTTTCATCTGTCCGAAAACCGCGCCGGAATCTGTCAGGCGATGATGCTGTTCGGAAATATCGGATTCATGGCAGTCCCGGTGATTTCCAGTGTTTTTCCGGGAAATGGGATTCTGTACGTTTCTGTATTTATGGTCTTTGATCAGCTTATGCTCTGGACGCTGGGTGTGAAGCTCACAACACCACCCGGAAGCGGTGGCTTTGAACTGAAGAAGCTGATCAATCCGGCAACAGTGGCAATTCTGATCGGGATGCTCCTGATGCTGACGGGTGTGCGGATTCCGGCACTTCTCGATACCGGGCTTCAGAAAATCGGTGCCACAGCATCTCCTCTGGCGATGATCTACATAGGCGGTATTTTTGCGGAGCTTCCGCTGAAAAAATATCTGAAAGAGCTTTCGCTGTATGGAATTGTGCTTGTGCGCATGCTGCTTGCACCGCTCCTGATGTTCCTTGTTCTCGGATTTTTTCCGGTCAGTGCGGAGATACGACTTGCAATGGCACTGATTACCGGAATGCCGACGATGACTGCGGTTGTGATGATGGCGAACGCGTCAGGAATGGATGGAGAATATGCACTCGGGGGCGTTTTTATCACGACGCTCTGCGGAATCGTAACTTTGCCGTGCATCTGCTGGCTGCTGCAATATACGATATAAGAACAGACTACAAGAAGGATACCCATTTTTTCAGAGTATTTCTGAGAGAATGTCGGTGTCCTTTTTTGTGTGATAGCCACTTAAAGTTTGTCGGATTTTGGGATGGATTCAGGGAGTTTGAAGTGGATTTGTCTGCTCTGTTATTGAAGTATATTCTCAATTATATTGAGATTTAAATCTTGCATGGCTAACAAAATTAGTCTATACTAACTAAAGAGTTAGATTGATAAAACTCGTGCATAAATGAATCAAGCGGGTGTCGGTATCGATCAGGAACCGGCGTCCGGACTGAAAAGCAGCAGAAAGGGGAATGGTCATGTACCTTGAAATTGAAAAAGTAACAGGAAGAGAAATTCTGGATTCCAGAGGAAATCCGACAGTCGAAGCAGAAGTTTATCTGCTGGACGGAACTGTAGGCAGAGGAACCGCACCGAGCGGCGCATCTACCGGTGAGTTCGAAGCTCTGGAACTTCGTGATGGAGATAAAGCACGCTATCTTGGCAAAGGTGTGCAGAAGGCAGTTGAAAACATCAACACTGTGATCAATGAAGCAATCGAAGGACTGGATGCAAGTGATATTTACGCAGTTGATGCAGCGATGATCGCAGCAGACGGAACAAAAGACAAATCAAAACTTGGAGCAAACGCGATTCTTGCCGTATCTATCGCATGCTGCAGAGCAGCCGCAACCGCACTTGAGATTCCGCTGTATCGTTTCCTTGGCGGTGTGTCCGGCAACCGTCTTCCGGTACCGATGATGAACATTGTCAACGGCGGATGCCATGCACTGTCTTCCGGACTGGATGTACAGGAATTTATGATCATGCCGGTCGGTGCACCTTCTTTTAAAGAATGCTTAAGATGGTGTGCCGAAGTTTTCCATGCACTGGCATCCATCCTGAAAGAGAGCGGACTTGCCACATCCGTTGGTGATGAAGGTGGCTTTGCACCGGCATTGAAATCGGATGAGGAAGCGATCGAGACAATTCTCGAGGCAGTAAAGAAAGCAGGATACGAACCAGGCAAAGATTTCAAGATCGCGATGGACGCAGCTTCCTCCGAATGGAAGAGCGAAAAAGGCAAAGGCTATTATAAACTTCCGAAGGCCGGAACAGAATATACATCTGAAGAGCTGATCGAGCATTGGGCAAAACTCTGCGACAAATATCCGATCATTTCCATCGAAGACGGTCTGGATGAAGAGGACTGGGAAGGCTGGAAGAAGCTTACCGCAAGACTTGGCGACAAAGTACAGCTTGTCGGCGATGACCTGTTTGTAACAAATACCGAAAGACTTTCAAAGGGAATCGAACTTGGTGCAGGTAATGCAATTCTGATCAAGCTCAACCAGATCGGTTCCGTATCTGAGACACTGGAAGCAATCAAGATGGCACACAAAGCAGGATACACTGCAATTTCTTCACATCGTTCCGGTGAAACAGCCGATACCACGATCGCTGACCTTGCAGTTGCACTCAATACCTGCCAGATCAAGACCGGTGCGCCGAGCCGTTCCGAGCGAGTTGCCAAATACAATCAGCTTCTCCGCATCGAAGAAGAACTTGGCGCAAGCGCAGTATATCCTGGAATGAAAGCATTCAATGTAAAACAGGATTAAAAAAGGAGGAGCTGCCGTTGGCAGCTCCTCAGATTACGTTCGAGAGTCCTTTCTGAAGGGCGATGATTTTATCATAGATTGCGTCCGCCATTGCCGCATGTCCTTTTTCGTCCAGATGCTCTCTGTCAGTAATACTTGGCAGGGCATAATCTGCGGCATTCAGGAAAGCCGCATGATTCTGGAGTGCAACCTTGCGGTATTCAGCGGCAAGATTTCTGGAAACAACCTCAGAATTTTCGTCAAATTCCGGATCGAAGTCGGGTTCGCCGACACCATGTCCGAGATGGATCGGGGAGATCACCAGCAGGTCAAAATGCTGCGAGGCATTCAGGCGTGCTTTGCGGATTACCTGATCAAGACCTTTGGATATCAGGCTGGCAGATGCGCGATAGTGACTTTTGCAGTCATTGGTACCGAGCATGATGATCATGAGATCAATCGGATTATGTATCTCGACCGTAGCGCCAACCATATCCAGTCCGCGGCGGTTTTCACGAAGTTCATCCTGAAAGATGGTCGTTCTTCCACAAAGTCCTTCTTCTATAATATGATATTCGGGCCCGAGTTTCTGCTGCAAAAGGCCGGTCCATCTTGTTTTCTCATCAAAACGCCCGGTCTTATCCGGCTTGTATCCCCAGGTATTTGAATCGCCAAAGCATAAGATATTCATGAGATCACGCTCCTTAACTGAATAAACCATACAAACATACCAAATAAATATGTTAGTATAGTAAACGCTTTATATGGAAATGTCAAGTAGCTGTGACTGAAATGAACAAATGAAATTACGAAAATGAAGAGATTATTGTATTAAATAATCTGACCGGCAGAAAATCGTGTTTATCAGAAAGTCAGGATTCCGAGATGCTCCAGGAGAATTTTCAGTCCCAGAAGAACCAGAATCAGGCCACCGATAAATTCCGCCTTACTTTTGTACCTGCCTCCAAAAAAGTTTCCAACAATCACACCGATGATAGAGAGAACCATAGTGGTGATTCCGATAATTGTGATCGCCTCAATAATTGGAGTGTTCAGGAAGGCAAATGTGATTCCGACTGCAAGTGCATCGATACTGGTGGCAACAGCCAGAACGAACATGTTTTTGTGGTCGATCGGTGCATCCATAACCTCAACGGTTTCTTCTTCATTCCATTCACGGACAGCTTCGACCATCATCTTGCCACCGATGAAGCCAAGCAGAATAAAAGCGATCCAGTGGTCAATACTGGTGATATATTGCTGGAACTGACTGCCAAGAAGCCAGCCGATAAGCGGCATGAGCGCCTGAAATCCGCCGAAATAAAGACCGATGATCAGAGCCTGCTTTTTATTGAGTTTTCTCATTCCGAGTCCCTTACAGACAGAGACTGCAAAGGCGTCCATGGAAAGCCCAACACCTAATAAAAATAATTCAACAAACAGTGCCATAATAAAATCTCCTTTTCTTTTGGGTAAGAAAGTATCTGAATACACAAAAAGACCCACGTATGCCATGAATAAATACAGATTAGAATCTGTACATAAAACATGACATACATGAGTCTCATTCATTAAGATTTGCCAGGTACAGGTACCAGTATGTTGACAAATCACACGTTCGTGCAAATTACTCCCTCACGTAACTTAATTGCTCCAACTATAACAAATGCAGAATGGCTTGTCAATATTTTTTATCATTAAAGGATAAGCAATTGCGTAAGATATATAAAATTGTTATACTGTTCATAAATGAAGTTAGAATAAACTAACACAGAGCAAATAGTGTCACTGTGCATAAGATATTATAAATATGGAGGATATATATGGATATGAATATGTTCTACGGAATATTGATTCCGTTCGTTGGGACATCGGCCGGTGCAGCCTGCGTCTTTTTTATGAAAAAGGATCTGAACCAGTGGGTGCAGAGGTGCCTGACAGGTTTTGCAGCAGGTGTTATGGTAGCTGCATCTGTGTGGAGTCTTCTGATTCCGGCAATCGAGCAGGCCGGGGGAATGGGAAAATTATCGTTTATTCCTGCGGCAGCCGGATTCTGGGCGGGTGTGCTTTTTTTGCTTCTTCTGGATCATATTATTCCGCACCTGCATCAACAAACTGATAAAGCAGAGGGACCGAAGAGTAATCTGCAGAGAACAACCATGCTGGTTCTTGCTGTAACGCTGCACAACATTCCGGAGGGAATGGCAGTTGGTGTTGTCTATGCGGGGTATCTGACCGGAAATGCACACATCACATTGATGGGCGCGCTTGCATTGTCGCTTGGAATCGCAATCCAGAATTTCCCGGAGGGCGCAATTATCTCCCTGCCGCTTCGTTCTGAGGGAATGGGTAAGATGAAGGCTTTTGCGGGAGGTGTTTTGTCTGGAATCGTGGAACCGGTCGGCGCAGTACTGACAATCATGGCCGCGGGACTGATCGTGCCGGCACTGCCGTATCTCTTAAGTTTTGCGGCGGGGGCGATGATCTATGTGGTGGTAGAGGAACTGATTCCGGAGATGTCCGCCGGAGAACACTCGAATATCGGTACCATTTTCTTTGCAGTTGGATTTTCGCTGATGATGATCCTGGATGTGGCACTGGGGTGAAAGCAGATGCTGAACAGATGCCTAGATACATACAATGTGAACAAAAAGGCATGGATAAAATTGTGGAATATATTTAAAAATGAGGTTGATGTTTTTGGAAAAAAGGAGTAAAACACTAGATAAATAAAAAAGAGAAATGCATAGATCAGGACAGATCACAAAAGGAAACCGGATTACAGAGAGCCGCAGTTGCTGAGAAGCGGCAGAAAGTATTTTGTGATAAATATGATAATACAAAGTGGTGCCACGGAAGATTCCGCCTTTGTTATCCGAAAGGATAGCAGAGGCGTTTTTTTGTGGAACAGGAGATACCTGTGAAGCAAATATAAATTATTACATAAGAAAGAAGAGGGCAGAGATTATGAGTGGAATCTTAATGATGGTAATAGCCATTGTAGTGCTCGGTGGAGCATATCTTCTGTATGGCCGTTATCTCCAAAACAAATGGGGCATTGTCCCAAAAGCTAAAACTCCGGCATATGAAATGGAAGAGTAGCAGCAAACGGAGCTGTTGCAACAACTTCCATGCTGTTCATCCTGGAAGCAGTTGCACTTGGATTTTTCCTTAAATATACAAAGTTTAATAAATGGATCAATACAGCAGTTGCAATTGTATTACTTGTAGTTGCAATCGTACTCGGACTTAATTTCCCGATGTATGTAAGCCTTGATACATGGCATATCATCATTTTTGCATACATTCTGGTAGCCAGTGTCGCTCCGGTATGGGCTTTGCTTCAGCCACGTGATTATCTGAACAGCTATCTGCTGATTTTTATGATCGTCGGTGCGGTCATCGGTGTATTTGTAGCAAATCCTTCATGCAACCTCAAAGCATTTACAAGCTTTAACGTAGACGGACAGTATATGTTCCCAATCCTGTTTGTAACAATCGCATGTGGTGCAGTTTCCGGTTTCCATTCACTGGTATCTTCCGGTACCGCATCCAAACAGATCAAAAATGAAAAGAATATGCTTCCTGTTTCATTCGGTGCCATGCTTATGGAAAGCATGCTTGCCGTTATCGCACTGATTGCAGTTGCATCTTTTGCCAACGGAGAGGCAGCAGCACAGGGACTTACAACACAGCCACAGATTTTTGCAGGAGCTATCGCAAACTTCCTTTCTGTAGTAGGTCTGCCGCATTCACTTGTATTTACACTGATCAACCTTGCAGTATCAGCATTTGCACTGACATCTCTTGACTCTGTAGCCAGAGTAGGACGTCTGTCATTTCAGGAATTTTTCCTTGATTCCGATACAGATGAGAAAAACATGAGTCCGTTCTTAAAAGTAGTAACAAACAAATACTTTGCAACAATCATCACTCTGGTACTTGCACTTGTAGCCTGCGCCGTATTCTTAAAGAAAACAAAACGTCAGGGCTGCATGCTCTGGATCCCGATGGTATTCATGATGGCTGTTACCTTTACAGCACTTGGCATGACCATCACAAAACTTACCAAAGCACTTGTAACAACAGGTCTTGATTTTGGAAATACTCTGCAGCTTGTTTTTGCGGTATTACTGCTGATCCTTGGTGTACTGGTTGCAATTCAGGGCGTTAAGAAACTGTTTGAAAAAACAGATGACAAAAAAGCAACAGCATAAAGAAGTTTTACAACTCCTTTGTAGATGTAGAAGATATCGCCGAAAAATCCAATGATCAGACCCACGTAACCACCAGAGCAAAGAACAACATTATGAGACATTGTGTATTATATAAGTAAATATTTAAGTGAATGGATCAGTTATGCCGGATCAGAAAATAGATAACCTTTTGAATCTTGCGATGGATGCGACATCAGAGGAACGTGCAAAATCCGAAAATTTGAATGTCGGATATGATTCATCGGAAAGATTATGGGATGTGATCGTGAAGTACAGTGGTCCGGAGAGCGGACTTGGCGGTGAGGG
>OLQE01000016.1_pt1 | contig 145976 bp, 105 predicted proteins | sample 1643161 | NCBI WGS metagenome assembly OLQE01 (sample SAMEA3136650, study PRJEB25190) | human gut metagenome
GCAAGCATGATTCACACTTTTGCATGAAAATCTGCTTGGCTCTGAACAGTTACCATTTTATGGTGATGCCAGAATTGTGATAGGCTGCTTTGCCGCGGAGCAATTCGCAGGCATCCGTTTTTCTGTTATAATACACTAAAATACCGCAAAGGGCAACCTATATTTCATCGAAACTCCATGGCTCTTCTTATAATATTCCCCCAGAGTTCCATCTGAATCCGTACATAGTGAGGAAAATTTTCAGGCCGGAACCGTACTTTTTTTTCCGGTTTCATCAAAGGAAACGCTTCTCTCAGGCCACGGAAGTACTCACCGCCCATCTCTCGTTTCCGGAAAAAGAAATATTTAATGATACCGCCCGCCAGAAGAAACGGAAGATTCAGCAGCAGCTGAAAAACAGGCATATTCTTATAGACCACATAAAGATTATTCCTGGCAGAATAACGTACCTTGAACTCATTGTAGCGGGAACCGGTCGTTCCGCTTCCCATATGATATACAATGGCCTTCGGCTCATAACGGTTCTCATAGCCGAAGATCCTTGCCCGGTAGCCAACATCCAGATCCTCCAGATAGGCAAAATGGATCTCATCAAAATATCCGATCTTTTCAAAGACTTCTCTTCTGTAGATCGCGGCTCCGGCGCAGGAGAAGAAGATTGCCCCCGGCTTTGTGTACTTCTCATAAGGCTTGTCTTTCCCTCTGGCAAAGGCCCAGCCAAGTGCACAGTAAAAATCGCCTCCATCATCCATCCGGGACGGATCTGTCATTTTTCTCATCTGGGATGCGCAGGAAAACACTTTTTCTTTTCCTTTGATCGCCTCATAAAGAGTTCCCACAAAATCCGGATCCACCACGGTATCATTGTTCAGAAGAAGCACAAACGGAGCACGCGAGGCTTTGATCCCTTCATTCACAGCCCGGCAAAAGCCGAAATTTTCAGAAAGAAGGATTTCTTTGATCGCCGGACAGAGTTCTTTTGCCAGCGACAGGCTGTCATCTGTAGAGGCATTATCCACCAGGATCACTTCAAAATCCCGGAAATGCTGCTGATTCAGGGAAGCAAGGCAGTCCTTCAGATAATCCCTCCCGTTGAAATTTGGAATAATGACAGATACTTGTTTCTTCATGCTTCTCTCCATTCTGCTGTCAGCTCCGAAGGGAATAATCACTGGCCTTCAGAGACAGATTCTCATTATAGTAGGGATCTCTTAAAATATCCGGCATCCAATGGCAGCGCATATACTCAATCTCCTCCTGGAAACGGCGCTTTTTGGCTTCCGTATTTTCATAGCCTCTGGTCTTGGATTCATGGTGATAAAGCTCTGCATAAGGATCATAAACCACAAGATAACCGGCATGGCGGACCTTCAGGCAGAAATCCACATCATTGAAGGCTACCGCCAGTTTTTCCTCAAAGCCTCCTACTTTCTCAAAGACTTCTTTTTTTACCATGAAGCAGGCTGCCGTCACTGCACTCAGATCCTGCTGGAGTGCTGCCTTGTGAAGATAACCGCCTCTGCTTCTCGCCAGGCCAACAAAAAGACTTCCCGCACAGCCGCCCATGCCGAGAACAATGCCTGCGTGCTGGATCGTATTGTCCGGATAATAAAGCCTTGCTCCCACGATCCCCACCTCCGGCCGCTGGCAGTTGGCCAGAAGTTCTTCCAGCCAGTCCGGAGAGATCACCGTAATATCATTGTTCAGACAGAGGATATACTCGCCTTTTGCATAGGAAATGCCAAAATTATTGATCGCAGAATAATTAAACTCTTTGTCCCAGTATACAACCCGTACCCGTTTCTTCCCATCCAGTTCTTTATAGTAGTCCCGGATTTCCTGCGTTGTACTGTTATTTTCCACCAGAATGATCTCATAGTTTGGATAGGAGGTCTTCTTCCAGATCGATTCCAGACATTTTTTCAAGGTTTCTTTTTCATCCTTATTCGGGATCACAATGGACACCATTGGATTTCCCTGGACCTGATATTTCACCCGGTAAAAGCCAAGATCCTTTGTATGGCTAACCTCCGCTTTTGCTCCGATTCTTGCAAGGTGAGCCTCGATGGCCCTTTTTCCCGCATCAAACGCATACAGCTTACTGGAAGGATTGTCCGCTGTAGAAGCCTGATGTACTCTCCAGTGATAAAGAATTTTAGCAACATGAACGATTTTTTCCGCATTTTCCGTACAACGGAAAATGAAATCATAGTCCTGTGCTCCGTCATAAGCTGGATCCTGGCCGCCCAGTTTCAGCGCAAGGCTTCTTTTCACCACAAAAAGATGGCAGATGTAATTGTTTGCACAGAGAAGATCCGGATTGAAATCCGGCTTGAAATGCGGCTGAAAATGCTCTTTCAGATCGGAAGTCACCTTGTCTTCATCTGTATAGATCACATCGGCTTTTTCTTTTTCAATGGCAGAAGCCACCTCAAAAAGCGCATTGGGAGAAAGAAGATCATCATGGTCAAACAGTGCCAGAAATTCTCCGGAGGCCATTTCGATCGCTGCATTGGTATTTCCTGCAATGCCTTCGTTTTTCTCCAGACGTCGGTAGCGGACCCTGGGATCCTTTTTCTGATACTCTTTCACCACATTTTCCACAGAATCATCCGTTCCGCTTCCATCGGCAATGCAGAGTTCCAGATAAGGATAGGTCTGAAACAGCACCGATTCCATCATCTGTTTCAGAAAAACCTCCGGTGTCCGGTAAGCCGGCACCAATACGCTGATGACCACAGGATTTTTCCACTTTTTCTTTCGCTGGCGGGCCAGCTCTTCTTCGGAAGGCTTATTTTTCTCATACCACTCCTGATATTCCACTTCCCGCTCTTCAAAGCGCTCCAGAAGGCGGGCGTAAAAACCTTTCACTCCGTAATGTTTCAGATAACGGACGCCTTTTTTGATATTATAAGGTGTCAGTCGCTTAAAAATCTGTCCTGCTTTACTCATAAAATTCCTTTACGGCCTTTACGACCTGTTCCTGATCTTCTTCTTTCAGCTGATAATACATGGGCAGACGCAGCAGCCGTTCGCTCTCCTTCGTCGTGTACTTATCCTCTCCATGGAAACGGCCAAACTTCTGTCCGGCAGGTGCCGAATGAAGAGGTACATAGTGGAAGACTGTATGGATCTCCCGTTTCGCCAGAAAATCGATCAGTCTTCCGCGTGTCTCCAGATCCTTCGTCTTGATATAGTACATATGTGCATTGTGTTCCGCATAATCCGGGATAAACGGCTGCTCGATATAACCGGCATCTGCCAGTGAACGAAGCTCCTCATGGTAATAGTTCCAGCTTTCCAGACGGTCTTCCCGGATTTTTTCTGCCATTTCCAGCTGTGCCCAGAGATATGCTGCATTCAGATCGCTGGGCAGATACGAGGAACCGTAATCCATCCAACGATATTTATCCACCTGACCACGGAAGAATTTGCTGCGATCTGTTCCTTTTTCCCGGACGATCTCTGCTCTCTCCAAATAATCATTGTTCTGGAAGACCAGTGCACCGCCCTCTCCCATAGAGTAGTTTTTCGTCTCATGGAAACTATAGCAGCCGAAATCGCCGATCGTGCCCAGTGCTCTTCCTTTATAGTATGCGTAGACACCCTGGGCTGCATCCTCCACCACCATCAGATGATGGCGTGCTGCGATCTCCATAATTTCATCCATGGCACAGCCGACTCCGGCATAATGCACCGGAACGATGACTTTTGTCTTCTCTGTAATGGCGTCCTCGATCAGTCGCTCATCCAGGTTCATGGTTTCCGGACGGATATCCACAAACACCAGAGTTGCTCCTCTCTGGACAAAAGCATCCGCAGTAGAAACAAAGGTGTAGGAGGGAAGAATGACCTCATCTCCCGGCTTCACCCGGGTCAGTACCGCAGCCATCTCCAGCGCATGAGTACAGGACGTCGTCAAAAGTACATGGTTTGCCTGAAATTTTTCTTCCATCCAACGGCTGCATTTCTTGGTAAACTCGCCGTCTCCGCAGATTTTTTTATTTTTTATCGCCTGCTGCATATACTCCAGTTCTTTTCCGGTAAACGGTGGGATATTAAAATCGATCATGATATGTTCACTCCTCTTTTGTTTTTTTTGTTTTTTCTGCTGTTTCGTGCTCCTGCTTCCAGATATGATAAATAGATCAGCCAGCCGATCAGGCTGAGAATGCAGCCTTCCTTCAGAAGCGGCGGATGGTAATCCAGGGAAAAGGTATGGCTTCCTGCACGGACACGAACCCCCATAAATCCAAGATCCGTTTTGAGAATTTCCTGCTTTTCTCCGTCCAGTGTCAGTTCCCAGCCGCCCTCATAGGGAACGGTAATGAGAAGATAACCATCAGAAGGCACCTCTGCTGTTCCGGTCAGATGGGAATCGTTCCCTGCTTTTTCCAGGGTAAAAGTTCCCCGGTCTCCTGCATAGTTATCTTCCGCTGTCTTTTTTACCGGATCTGTGGAACCGTTCTTTTTCGCCTCTTCCTGATAGTTCTCGATTTCCTCCTGACTTTCTTCTATCCCAAGCCTTGCCAGAAGCACCTTATTCCGGCTCTGCTGGCTATGGCAGCTTCTGCATCTTCTTCGGAAAGCATCATTGGTCATCGCCCGGGCGGCTCTGTAAAAGCTTACGATACCGACATCGTCTTTTGCCTGATAGACAGAGATCGTTCCGAAGGAACGGACAAACACATACGTATCCGGTACCGGATCGCCTTCTTTGGAAAGAAGATACCGGACTCCCAGAAAGGCCGGAAGTCTTCCATCCCCCGGATGTTCACTGTAGCAGTAGTAATTCAACCCGTCAAAAAGAAGATCCGGTGCACTGCTGAAAACAAAGTTCTTTACATTACCGTTCTGCATGGAATTGTAGGTACTGATGCTGCTGTAATCCTGTGCAAGCGAAGTCATGGAAGCAATTCCTTCCAGATATGTTTTTTCCACCCGGTAAAAGCCGGTGTCTGTTTTCTTCAGCCAGGCAAGGGCATTTTTTACATCCTCGTTGTAAAGATCCAACAGGCAGGTGGTATCGTTCTTCTCCACAGCTCCGCGGTCGGTGACGGTTCCTTTTCCTTCCATACACATATCGGCCACTGCCAGAAGAAGCAAGACTGTACAAAAGCCCTTCTGGTATTTCGAATCTTTCAGCCACTGCCCGGCCAGAAGGACAGCCATTGCCAGCACGCTCACGGCCAGCATCCCAAGGATCAGCTGCTTCTGCGGCGGCTGACTGGTCAGCTTCCAGCCGCTTATGTAAATACAGACACTCAGAGCTCCCGTAGCGATCAACGCCGGAATACAGAGCTTCTCTCCTGCCAGAATAAAATCGGTCATCCAGGCAATGAGCAAAGCAAAGAACGGCAGGAAAACAAAGGTAAAACGGCTCATATATCCGCTGCAGCCGTTAAAGATGATACCAGCCAGTGGAAAGAACAGACAAAAAGCGATCAGAACTGCTGCTCCGTAAAAAACACACTTTTTGTAGTGGCTCATCCGGCTTCTCCATAGCACACAGAGATACTGCACGCCAAAGATCACCAGGAAAATCGACGCAAATACCGAAGGATCCTCATAATAATTGCTGCAGCCCTTATAATCTCCGTTCTTGTTCAGCAGATTGGCGGAGAAAAAGCGATAGAGCAAGGTCAGATAACTGTCTTCCTGCATCGGCCGGAATCCCTCTAAAAGACGCTGCACCAGCGTACTGTCACTTTCCATACGGGATGTCACACCAAAGATCACATACGCGGACGGAAGCAGCACACAAAGCCCCATAAGAACGCCAAGGAACATCCCGAGACACACTCTCAGAAAGCGGTTCAGCCGTTCCTTTACCGGAAGTTCCGTCACCAGAAGCACCCTGAAAATAAGATAAACGCCCGTCGTCAGACAGCTCATGTAAGCAAGGTATGTACTGTCGATCACTGTCAGAAAAACGATCAGCGGCAGCAGGCTCCGGTATCTCTTTTTCCGGAAGGTCCGTTCTGCAAACAGCAGCAGCAGCGGCAGATAGATGGTGATGATACCAAACTGGTAATGCTGTCCCCATACCATGAGAAACCCGTTAAGTCCGTAGATATAAGCTGCCAGAAGCTTACTTCGCTCAGAAAACTGAAATTCGGAAAGAAAAAGATAACCAGCCAGGCCAGCCAGCAGAATTCTTACTATCTGCACATAAACCAGTGCTCCCCAGATGTGATTGGCTCCGCGGATAAGTCCGATGAGGTAAAGCAGGATCAACGTCGGATCAAACAGGTTCATCTGAAATACATTAATGCCAAAACCATTGTTAAAGTCCCAGAAACTCACGTTTCCATTCCGTATATGATTGACTACGGAATGATAATGCATCAGATACTGCTGCACCGTATCGCTGCCCACATCCGCAAAGGTTCCGAATGCCAGAAAATGATTACCGAAAACATAATCCCAATAGACCAGAAATCCACTGAAAAACAGCAACACTTCCAGAATCAGCACGGTCCTCATCTGCTGTACATGATCTTTTTTTTCCATAAATCCCAATTACCTTTCTGCCTTAATTCCTTTTCAGGGAGAAATCTTCTTTCTCCAGTGTCAGATTCGGATTATAAAAAGGATCGCCCTTTCGTATCAGCTCCGACCAGCGTTTTTCAAAAAGTGCAATGGCCTGATGAAATTCTTCCAGTTTTTCTTCGGCTTCCCTCTGTTTTTCCTGTCTGTCCCCATAATGATAAAACTCTGCATATGGCTCGTAAACGACCCGTTTTCCGTTTTTTCCTGCCCTGAGACAAAAATCCAGATCAGCAAAGGCTCTTCCGAATTCTTCTGAAAAACCACCGACAGCTTCAAAAATACTCCTTTTTACCAGCATGCATTTTCCGGTTACAGCACTGTAGCCTTGACGGCAGAGGATCCGGCTGTAAACATCCTCTTCAGTCTTTGGAAAACCGGAAAAGGCATCTCCGGCAATGCGGTGGAGACCGATGATCACACCGGCATGGACGATCCGCTTTTCTCCGTCATAAAGCCTTGCTCCCACAATGCCGGTTTTCTCTCTCATGCAGCAGCCCAACATTTCTTCCAGACTGTCCGGCGCAATGAGTTCGGTATCCACATCCAGAAAAAGAAGGTATTCTCCACCTGCACTCTGAACCGCACGATTGCGGCAGGCTGCCGTATTTTCTCCTTCCTCACAGTGGATCAGCTGAAGCTTTTTTTCTGTCAGCCCCGTTTCCAGTGTCTCTTCCTCTGTCAGGATCAGGTATTCATAATTCTGATATGAGGATTTGCGGTCGATGGATGCAATGCAGCGCTTCAAAGCTTCTTTTTTCCCACGGGAAAGGATCAGGATCGAGATCAACGGACTTTCCTTCCGTACAAAACGAGTCCGGAACAGTCCCGGATGTTCCCCTTTCTGTACCAGGGCTTTCTCGCCCAGACGCTCATAATGCGCCTGCAAAGCCAGTCTTCCCTTCTCCCATTCTTCCTCTGCTTCGGTCAAAGCTCCCTCCGATATCCGTATATGACAAAGGATCCGTGGAATATGCACGATTTTCTCCGCTTCCGCCGCTTCTGTCAGCCGAAGAAGGAGATCATAATCACAGGCTCCGGAAAAATCCGTATCCACTTTTCCCTCTTTTTCAAAAAAGGAACGTTTCACCATAAAGAAACGGCCCATATAATTGGTGCTTTCCAGAAGCTCCGGATCAAAATCCGGTTTCAGTTCCGGCTCAAAAAAGTGGTTGCCGTCCGGTGTCATCCGGTCATTATCCGGATAGAACAGTACACCCTCCGGGTGCTCATTGACCGCCTGGGCCAAAGCAAACAAAGCATCCGGCGTGGGAAGATCTTCCTGGCGCAAAAAGATCAGATACTCTCCTTTCGCCAGGGAAAGTTCTGCCTGAACGCCTTCTGCGATCCCGGTATGCTCCGGCTGCTCCGTCACATGAAGACGTTCTTCCTCTTTTTCAAAGGTATGCAGCACTTCATGAAGGCGCAGGTCCTCCGTTTCATCCGCCAGGCAGATTTCAAAATTCCGGTAGGTCTGGTTTTCCAGATTCCGGAGAAGCTGCTTTAGCTGCCGTTCTCCCATATCTTTTACCGGAAGGATCAGACTGAACTTCGGCATGGCAGGAAGCACCGTGTTCCGCTGGCGTTCCAGTTCTCCCGGTCCGGGGATATGCCTCTGGATCCATGCCGGATAATCCACCGTCTCTTCTTCCGACGCCGGGAAAAATTCCTTTGCCACCCGGGCAGTCAATGCCTGCATTCCGTGGATCTTCCAGTAATCCATACCGCGTTTTACATATTTTTCCATTTTTTGTTTCAGGATCATGGCCGGAGCCAGATTCACGGGATACACATTTTTCCCTTGTGCGCCGACTACCACCAGATAGGCGACTCTTCCGGAAACCCCTTCCGCTTCGATTGTAAAACCACAGTTTTTCTCAATCTCCGTTTCAAAATATACGGCCTGTATATCCAGTCTGGCGTTCCTTCTGAGCTTACACGGAAGCTTCTTCTTTTTTTGATCAAAAAGTCCGATCTTCAGAAGCTCTGTATCGGCTGCCCAGCCTCGAAGATAAAGAGTTCCTTTTTTATTGTCTGCAAGCTCTTCTTCCAGGTAAATGGCAGGTCTCTGTCTGGCCTCCTTTAGGCGTTTCACAGAGCTTTCATACCAGAGAAGTCTTTCTTCTCCTGCTCTTGCAAAAACACAAAGATGATGATGCTTCTCCCAGTTTTCCGGAAGCGTCAGAAACACGGTAACCTTTTCCCCCTTGGAAATTTCCGTGTTCCCAGACATTTCCAATGCTCCATTATACTCCCAGTTTTCCATTTCCGCAGAAATTTTTTCCTTATCCAGAAAAACTTCTATGCTGCGGCCGCTCGGAAAAATCCCCTGAAGAATGTAAACCTGCTCATCTTTCAGGCTGAATCTGGCCCGTTTTACTTCCCATTCCTGTACTTTCATTTTTCTGCTTCCTCACCGTGTGGAAAGAGTTTTTTCCATTCCACCGGAACTTCCTTCTCTTTACGTAACTGACATTCGCCGTTCATCAATGACAGATTCGGACTGTAATAAGGATCTCCCTGATCCAGAAAAGACTTCCAGCGTCTTCGGAAACGAAGGATCTCCTGTTTAAAACGTTCCTTCTTTTCCGGTGTATTCTCATAACCTCTGGACTTTGATTCATAATGATAGAGCTCCACATTCGGATCCTGCACGATGAGTTTGCCGGCTTCACGGATCCTCAGACAGAGATCCACATCATTTAAAGAAACCACAAAGGACTCATCGAAACCGCCGATGGCATCAAAAACGGATTTTTTCACCAGCATGCAGGCCGCTGTCACCGCACTGATGTCCTGTACCGCCTTTAGCCTTCCGAAATAGCCTGCATCCTGCCTGGTATGGAAATTCTGCACATGACCTGCAAAATTTGCGATTCCGACCACCACCCCACAGTGCTGGACCAGACCGTCCGGATAATAAAGTTTCGCCCCCACAGCGCCTGTATCCTCTCTCTGGCAAAAGCCCACCATTTCCCGGATCCAGAAAGGACTGATCACCTCAGTATCATTGTTCAGAAGCAGGAGATAGTCGCCCTTTGCATGACGGGCGCCGAAATTGTTGATCGCAGAATAGTTAAATCCACCCTCATAGCGTACCACCCGGAAATTTTCGTGTTCCTTTTCCATTTTTTCATAGTAAGCAAAGGTTTCCTCTTTCTCACTGTTGTTCTCCACAATAAGGATCTCAAAATGAGGATAATCCGTTTTTTCATAGATAGATCTCACACAGGTATCCAACGTTTCTGCCTGATCCTTATTCGGGATCAAAATCGTCACCAACGGTTCCCCTTTGACCTTCAGACGCATTTTGTAAAGAATAAAAATACCGGTGTATTCCACTTCTGCCTCATACCCCAGACGGGCATAATGCTCCGTAAGTGCCTTTTTTCCGGCTTCTATGGCATAGGTTTTGCTGTCCTGATTGCCTGCCGTAGATGTTTCGGAAGCTCTCCAGTGATAGAGGACCTTCGGAATATGGAAAACCCGGTCGGTCTTCTCAATACAGCGAAGCAGAAAATCATAGTCCTGCGCTCCGTCACATTCTTTACGAAGAAGTCCCACTTCCTCTGCCAGACTTTTTCGCACCATCGTCAGATGGCAGATATAATTGATGCATCTTAAGAAATCAGGGTTGAAATCCGGCTTCATCCGGGGGGAAAAATAGTGTTCTCCTTTTTCATCTGAAAGATCCTCATCGGTATAGATCAGATCCAGCGTCGGATCCTGGTTCAGTGCCTGCACCATCTCAAAAAGTGCATTCGGCTCCAGAAAATCATCATGATCCGAAAACAAGAGAAACTCTCCGGAAGCCATGCGAATGGCTTCATTGGTGTTCTCGGAAATCCCTCCGTTCACTGCCAGCCGTTTCAGACGGATCCTTTTATCCGATCCATACTGTTTTTCCACAAAAGCCGCCGTCTTTTCGTCCGTGCTTCCATCTGCCAGGCAAAGTTCAAACTTTCCATAGGTCTGTGCCGTGATGGAATCGATCAAAGCTTTCAAAAAAGGCTCCGGCGTATTATAAAGCGGCACCACAATGCTGATCAGCGGCTGATAATCAAAAACTGTTTTTCGTTCTCTCTCCAGTTCTTTTTTATCTGCTGCATGAAGACGGAACCATTTCCCGTACTCGATCGGACGCTCTTTTAAGGAGCGCAATTTTCCGGCTGTTTTCGAGACAAAGGCCTCTGTACCGTGAGCCCGCCAGTAGCTGAGTCCTTTTCTGGCATATTTTTCCACTTTATTTTTCAGGATTACCGGTGCTTTCAGACTGACCGGATAGACATTTTTTCCGTTTTTTCCGGAGAATACCAGATAAACAGCATCCCCGCAAAGATCTGTGGCATCCAGAGAAAAGCCACAGTTTGCTTCTACGGCGCATTCCCCGTACATACTCACCACATCCGGTCTTGCATTCCTGCTGATGCGACAGGGAAGTTTTCTCTTTTCACGGTCAAAAAGTGCGATCTTCACCGGTCCCTGATCCACCGCCCAGCCACTGATATGAATCCTTCCGGCTCTGGCATCGATGACCTCCTCATCCAGATAAAACTGAGGATTTTTCTGTTTTCTCTTCAGTTCCCGCACGGAAATCCGGAACCAGACATTTTTTCTGTCTTTTTCCACCGCATAAACCGTCAACTGTCGGGCTTTCTCCCAGCCTTCCGGCAGCTGGATCGTAAGGATCTTTTTTTCACCAAGAAGACGGATTGCTTCTTCCGAACGGCTCAGTTCCTCTTCTTTTTCCCCGCTCATAAGCTCTGCCTGGATCCTGTGCCTGTCCAGACAGACTTCCGAAGCCGCTCCGGAAGGCCAGTTTCCTTCCAGGATATAGGTATTTTTTGCTCCGAGCAGAAAGCGTTCCCGTTCCGCTCCAAGTACCTGTGCCAGCATCTTCAAACCTCCTCTCCGTCAGGGAACAGTTTTTCCCATTCCTCCGGGATCTCATGTTCCTTTCTCAGCGTACATTCTCCATTCATCAGCGTCAGATTCGGACTGTAATAGGGATCTCCCTTTTCCAGAAAAGCTTTCCAGCGCTTCCGGAAACGGATGACTTCTCCCTTGAATCTGGCCAGCTTCTCCGGCGTATTCTCATAGCCTCTGGATTTGGATTCATAATGATACAGCTCCACATTCGGATCCTGCACGATAAGCTTTCCGTTTTCCCGTATCCGGAGGCAGAGGTCCACATCGTTAAAGGCTACCTCAAAGCTCTCATCAAAACCGCCAATCTCTTCAAAGACCGAACGTTTCACCAGCATGCAGGCCGCCGTCACTGCGCTGATGTCCTGCACCGCACGAAGTCTGCCAAAATAGCCGTTGTCCCGTCTGGTTTTAAAGTTCTGTACATGACCGGCATAATTGGCAAGGCCAACCACCACGCCGCAGTGCTGCACCAGCCCATCCGGATAAAAAAGCTTCGCTCCTACTGCTGCCGTGTCCTCACGCTGACAAAAGCCCAGCATTTCCCGGATCCAGAAGGGGCTGATGACTTCCGTATCGTTATTGAGAAACAGAAGATACTCCCCTTTTGCATGGCGGACACCAAAATTGTTGATCGCAGAATAATTAAACCCTCCCTGATAGGTTACCACACGGAAGTTCTCATGTTCCTGCTTCATCTTTTCATAATAAGCAAAGGTTTCCTCTTTCTCACTGTTGTTTTCCACCACAAGGATCTCAAAATGCGGGTAATCCGTCTTTTCATAAATAGAATCCAGACAGTTCGCCAGGGTTTCCGCCTGATCTTTGTTCGGGATCAGGATCGTCACCAGCGGCTGGCTTTTCAGTTTCAGACGCATGCGATACATAATAAAGATCCCCGTATACTCCACCTCTGCTTCATAACCAAGTCTCGCATAATGCTCGGTAAGTGCCAATTTTCCGGCATCAATGGCATACCTTTTGCTGTCCTGATTGCCAGCCGTGGAGGTTTCTGAAACTCTCCAGTGATAAAGCACCTTCGGGATATGATACACCCGATCGGTCTTTTCGATACAGCGGAGCAGGAAATCATAATCCTGTGCTCCGTCACACTGCTTCCGAAGAAGTCCAACCTCCTCCGCCAGACTTCTTCTTACCAGGACCAGATGGCAGATATAGTTAATGCTCCGTAAGAAATCCGGATTGAAATCCGGCTTCATCCGTGGAGCAAAGAAGCGCTCTCCCTTTTCATCACAGAGATCTTCATCCGTATAAATAAGATCCAGTTCCCTGTTTTCGTTCAGTGCCCTGACCATCTCGTAGAGGGCATCCGGCTCCAGAAAATCATCATGATCTGCAAACATCAAAAACTCACCGGTGGCCATACGGATCGCTTCATTCGTATTCTCGGAAATCCCCGCGTTGAGCTTGAGATGTTTCAGCCGGATCCTCGGATCATTTCCGTAAAACTTCTTCACAAAGGCGGCAGGACCTTTTTTTGTGCTGCCGTCCGCCAGACAAAGTTCAAACTTTCCGTAACTCTGTGCAGTAATGGACTGCAAAAGCTTCCGCAGATACTCCTGCGGCGTATTATAAAGAGGGATCACGATACTGATGAGCGGTTCATAATCAAATGTTCTTTTACTCTGCCGGTGAAGTCCCCATGCAGAAGGTCTTTTCTTCTTCAGCCACCGCTGGTACTGTTCTTCATCTGTGAAATAATTGTCCTTTACATGATCCAAAAGACCGGTAATCCCACGTTTTTTCAGAATCTCTTTATTCTCCGCCAGTTTTCCCCGGCCGATGGCTTTTTTCAGCCTTCCGGCCTTAGAGCATTTGAAATCAAACTTTTTCATGGAGATCTCATAGCATTTCTCGACAAGCGTATTTTTCATATGAAAAACTAACTTTTTTCCCTGAAACTCAGATCTTGGACAGGAGAAAACAAAACCACTTTCCGTATTTTCCGGCACCCTTCCTTCCAAGCCCAGATTTTCCGCCACATCGGGACGAAGGGAACGATTCAGCACGCCAGGAACCTCATTCCCATTCTCGTCGGTAACTGAAAGATCATTTTCTCCGGTGAGATCAAGCATCCAGCCCCTGATCATGATCCTTCGATCCTCCAGCCCGCAGAAGTCCACATAATACTGGATGGAAGCTGCTTTCCAGCCTTTTTCAAGCTCTGCCGCATCTCTTTCCAGAAGAGTTTTTTCCTCATTTCCGGCTTTCAGAAGGATTTTTATGCCTTTCCCGGCTTTTATGAAATTCTCAAGTTCATCAAGCTTCACACGAAAACCCAATTCGTCAGCCTGCGCCGCATAAGCCGGATAACGTTTTACCACATCCGGCCGCTGAAAAAATGTCACCTCGGTCTTCACCGGCTCCTCTTTGTCATCCAGAACCTCAATCGCGGCTTTCTCTCCATCCACGGCCTTCCAGCCCTGCACCGTCAGGCTTCCTCCCGGAACCCACTGGTACTCTTCCCTGTCCACTATTACTTTTTGAATGCTCATCGATACTCCTCTAGCTCTTCTTATTTCTGATGCTGTTCTCTGTAGCCTCTGTATTTCTCATATGCTTTCCATACTTTCGTATGCTTCATCGCGCTGATCGTATTCTCGGCCTCGCGAAGCTGCTCCCGTAGCTTTCTCAGTTCCTCGCTCCGGCTCACATAAGCATCTGCCAGCATACCAAGTTCTTTTCTGGAGCCCTCATCAAACGGGAAAACAGCCAGGTCCACCTCAAGCTTCTTCGCTCCCTCTGGAATCTCCGTCACATAAAAGTTCGGATCATCCTCCGCGAAAAAGAGCCAGTTTCCCATGGAACTTCCTTTTGCCAGGGTCACAGGCGCCTGCCCGCTCTGTCCGTCGAAAGAAAGCTTTCGGATCTCCGTCATGCAGGCCCTGTAACCGGGATCCAGACGGAGACTTTTCACTCCTTCCGGAAGCGGAATTTCTTCTTCCAGCTGCCAGCAGTCTCTGTGCTTCATCTGGAAAAGCCTGGAATTTTCTTCCGTATAGCCATTTCCACAATCAAAATAAACCTGCAGCATCTCCTGAGGGAAACGATCTGCCACCCGAAGAGAACCGGCGCTGATATCCTGATAAAGATCCCGGATGGGCGTATGCCTCCGACAGACATATTTCTGAAAAGAAGTTTCCATGGCTTCATAAGCCCGCCGTTCTGCTTCTGTAATTCCCATTTTTCCATAGAAATCAAAAGGCTTGAACTCCTCGCCACGATCCGCATGATCCGTAAAGTAAAAAATGATCCGGTAGAGGATAAAGTTTACCGGAATCGGGAAATCAAAGCTCCACTCATAGTCAATGGCAGTCCATAGTTCCCCGGTGAGAAGTATATTCCCGCAGACCAGATCAATATTGGAAAAAGGTGCACAGATCGTCCCTTCTGGAAGCTCTGGTTCGCCAAAAACCTCCCGGAAATCTTCCGTGATCTCAAAGACCGCCCCTTTGTGCAGAGACTTTACAAATTCAAGATACTCCAGAAGCTCCTCCGCACAAGAGCCGATACCCTGTTCCTTTTCCACTGATAAGAGATGCTCTTCCAGTGTCTCCCCTGTCAGGTATTCCAGCTCTACACCACCGGGAATCAGGCTGCACACATTATAGGAAAGCTTCGTTCCTTCCAATTCTCTCGAAAATGCCTGATACCAGTGATAGATTGCCTCCACATGGAGCTTTCCCTCCGGGAATTCCGGAAGCTTCTGCACATAGCGGACACCGTCCTCATCCTGCAAAATGTCCGTGCGGATAGCGAGACAGTGATTTCTCTCATTCGAATATTTGGAATAAATAACCTTCTTCATGACTCCTCCTTCCCCAGCAGTACCAGAAAGGAATTGGAAAATTCCGGAAACAGACCGTTGTCGATGATGCCGTCAAACACCTTTGATTCATCGAAAAGCAGAAGCCGCCTCTGGTCATAATTGCAGATATTTTCTTTCAGATCTCCTTTTCTCGGAAGGTAGGCATCCGAGTAGACAGAAAACGGGAATTTATAGTCCGGATATGGGTAGTAGAACTCCGGCCGGAAATTTCCCGCCTCATGGAAGAGACGGATCAGCTCCGTTCTGGAAAACGTATGGACGTCTTTTGTGTTCGGATAGCCTTCCAGTCCCTCAAAGAAACGACCCACATGATCCTCTGCACAGCCTGCCCAGTATTTGAGACCCAGACGGTTCTCTATGGCAATGACAATCTTTCCGCCGGGAGCCAGATGACGTTCCACCAGCTGAAGCATATAGACAAAGGGGTTCTCATTGTCCGTATAGCAGGCCGCATACTCAAAGACACCGATAAAAGTGATGTAATCATACTTTTCCGTCAGTGTCTTTTCCACTTCTTCAAAGGCACCCAGAAGGATTGTCACATGATCGCAGTCCTGGTTCCGGTAAGCATTGATGAGACTCCGCTGTCTGGAAAGTTCCACACAGGTCACGCTCCCTGCTTTCTTCGCCAGTGCCCCGGTGATGGCACCGCAGCCGGCTCCGATCTCCAGGACTTTATCCTCCTTTGTGATGGGCAGCCAGCTCACAATATTCCCACGGATATGAGAAAAATGGTACATCACCGGCCAGCTTTTTCTCTCCGCAATGACCTGATTATACTCTTCCGGCGTGTGACAGCTTTTCGCAATCTCCAAAAGTTCCTTTTCCACAGGTCCGTCACTGTACAGGTCGCTGCCTGAATAACAGGTGTCGTCCAGTGTGATTTTTCCGATCTTCTCCCTCATAGAAATATCCTTTCTTATTTCGTTACCTCTACCTGAATTCTGGAATTCATGTCATAGAATCCCACCGTATCTTTCATGGAGACCACATTGACGCTACAGGCATCATAAAGGCGGTGGAACACATGGAAATCTCCCTCCATATAGCCGGTACAGCCAAAAGAGAGCAGATAGCTTCCGCCCTGAAGATCCATCTTCTGAGTGAAAGAAACTTCCACCACCGTATCCTTTTTCGCCGGGATCTCGATCTTCTCGTACATGGTGTTGGTCCCTGTGATCTCCGTTCCCTTCATATCCTTGATTGTGAAGGCTACGATGGGCTCCTGGAGATCTTTATGAAACTCGATCTTCATCTTGAAGGTACAGGTGCTTCCTTTTTCGATCGTGTTGGTCAGCTTTCCATTCTTATCCGCCACTGCAAAATCAATGATCTCCGCCAGTTTTTCTCCATACTCCAGAAGGTTGGGATTGACCTGGATCTGACTTCTCCACTCGCCCTCTCTGGCGATGTGCTTTTCCGGCTCCCCTTCCTGATGGACCAGAAAACGCTTATAAAGATCTACCATAGCTTTGGGAGTGCCTTCGTCTACTTTCACTCCCTGATTCAGCAGCACAACCCGGTCACAATATTTGCTGATACTGCTCAGGTCATGGCTTACAAAGAGGATCGTCTTGCCCTGTTTTTTGAATTCTTCAAATTTGTGATAACATTTTGCCTGGAAAAATACATCTCCTACAGAAAGGGCCTCATCCACGATCAGGATCTCCGGATCGATATTGATAGCCACGGCAAAAGCCAGGCGGACAAACATACCGCTGGAATAGGTTTTCACCGGCTGATTGACAAACTCACCGATATCAGCAAATCTCAGGATCTCCGGAAGACGTTCCTCGATCTCCTCTTCCGTAAAGCCGAGCATGGTACCGTTGAGATACACATTCTCCACACCGGTATACTCCATATTAAAGCCGGCACCTAATTCCAGAAGAGCAGAGATCCTGCCGTTTACCTCCACATTTCCGGTTGTCGGCTGCAGAACGCCGGTAATGATCTTCAGTATCGTGGATTTACCGGAACCATTGGTTCCGATGATGCCTACGGTTTCTCCCCGGTGCACATCAAAGCTCACCTGATCCAGAGCTCTGTGCTCCCGGTATCTTTTTTCCTTCGTAAACCCAAGCGCCTCTTTTAAGCGATCTGAGGGTTTGTTGTATAACCGGTAGATCTTACTTACGTTATCTACACGGATCGCAATGTTCTTATCCTTATCCAAAAATCCATCCTCCTGCTCTTCTCTTACAGTACATCAGCAAAGTGGCCTTTCAGCCGGTTGAACACCCAGGTGCTGAACACATAGCATACGATCAGAAATGCCCAGAAATATATGGTCAGAAGCTTATCTTCCCAGAACCAACGCTGCTCGATAAAGGCATTCCGGTAGCCGTGAACGATGTAATAAAACGGATTCAGCTTCAGGATCCGCATAACCGTGCTTCCCCAGGAATAACCATTGAGGAAAGAAAGGTCCCACATAACCGGAGTCAGCCAGACACCGATCTGCAAAAGAATGGAGACGATCTGTCCCATATCCCGGAAAAAAACGATGACAGAGCTCGTCGTATAAACGATAGCCAGGATCAAAAGGAAGAGACAGATCATGTAATAAAGAATTTCCAGATAATAGATGTCCGGATAGTACCCATAGCAGGCAAACAGTATCATCGCAAAGGCCACGAAAAACAGATGGATGACCAAAGCTGAAAGAAGCTTTACCACCGGCAGAACACTGATGTCAAAAACTACCTTCTTTACCAGATAACTGTATTCCAGAAAGGCATTGGTCCCGTTGATCAGGCCCTCCTGAAAATACATCCAGGGAACAATACCAGAAACCAGATAAAGGACGAAAGGCGTTCCGTCTCCAGAAGCAGCTCCTCCCCGCATGGCGATGCCAAACACGAAATAGTAGACCAGAATCGTCACGATAGGCTGTATAAACGCCCATACGGTTCCGAAATAAGAACCTGCAAAGCGGCTTTTCAGGTCATTTTTTGCCATTTTTTTAACGAGCCGCCGGTTGCGATACAAGGCAGACGGCAAAGTACACAGTTCTTTCAGCATATGATTCTCCTACTTATTTTTCTCCTGGTATTCTCTGAAGGAACCCCAGTTCTGATCTTTCTCGGAAATGGTCAGTTCCATGCCTTCCGGAATGGGCCACTGTACGTTGATGTCCGGATCTTTCCAGGAAAGTCCGCCCTCATCGTTCGGATGATAAAAATCGGTACACTTATAAACAAACTCCGCATAATCGGAGAGCACCAGAAAACCATGTGCAAAATTCTTCGGAATAAAGAACTGCTTTTTATTCTCTGCGGAAAGCAGGACACCAAACCACTGTCCGTAGGTTTTGGAGCCTTTTCTCAAGTCTACCGCCACATCATAAACCTCACCGGAAACCACGCGCACCAGCTTGTCCTGCGGGTAATTGATCTGAAAATGAAGACCGCGGAGCACGCCTTTTTTGGAAGCGGACTGGTTGTCCTGAACGAACTCCATATCAATACCGGCTTCCTTATAATCGTTATAATTATAGGTTTCCATGAAATAACCTCTCTCATCCCCGAAAACGGTAGGGGTGATGACCTTCAATCCTTCGATCTCACAAGTTTCCACTGTAATTTTTCCCATTTTTTTATCCTCCTGATTCTCTTATGACGTTGGGTTTTAAAAAATCGTTTGTCTCCAACTGATGCCTGCGAATGGCTATATAACGTTGAAAACCAGAAGGTCCCAGTTTCCTGGTTCCTTCTGGTCACTGAAGGCTCTCAGAGTCCCTCTGCTATCTCTACCAGATACTGACCGTAAGCAGTCTTCATCAGCGGTTTTGCCAGCTCCAGAAGCTGTTCCTTATTGATAAAGCCCTTGCGGTAAGCGATCTCCTCGATACAGGAAATGTAGAGTCCCTGTCGTTTCTGGAAGGCCGCCACAAAGTCAGCCGCATCCAGAAGGGAATCATGATTTCCGGTATCCAGCCAAGCAAAGCCTCTTCCCAGAGTCTCTACATGAAGGTTGCCCCTTCTGAGATATTCATTATTCACGCTGGTGATCTCGATCTCACCTCTTGCAGAGGGTTTTACATTCTTCGCGATCTCTACCACGTCATTGTCATAGAAATAGAGTCCCGGTACTGCATAGTTGGACTTCGGATGCTCCGGTTTTTCCTCGATGGAAAGAGCCTTTCCGTTCTCGTCAAATTCCACCACGCCGTATTCCCGCGGATCTCTTACATAGTAACCGAAGATGGTGGCTCCGTCTTCTCTTGCAGCCACACTCTGAAGCACCTTTGAAAAACTCTGTCCGTAGAAAATATTGTCACCGAGGATCAGTGCCACACGGTCATCGCCGATGAATTTTTCTCCGATGATAAACGCATCTGCCAGTCCTCGCGGGCTCTCCTGAACCGCATAGGAAAGCTCCAGTCCCAGCTGTTTTCCGTCTCCCAGGAGCTCTTCAAATACCGGAAGATCTCTCGGAGTGGAAATGATCATGATCTCTCTGATGCCGGAAAGCATCAGGATAGAAAGCGGATAATAGATCATGGGCTTGTCATAAACCGGCATGATCTGTTTGGAAATGGCCTTGGTCAGCGGATACAGACGTGTTCCGGAGCCTCCGGCTAAGATAATACCTTTCATAAGTAATTACTCCTTTTATCTATGGCTGTACATGTCCTCATAGTATTTCTGGTAGTCACCGCTGGTGATACGCTCCATCCAGTCTTCATGCTCGAAATACCATTTGATGGTCTTCTTGATCCCCTCTGCAAAGCAGGTCTCCGGATACCAGCCCACCTCGGCTTTGATCTTGTCCGGTGCGATGGCATAGCGGCGGTCATGACCTTTTCTGTCTTCCACATAGGTGATCAGATCTTCACTTACGAGTGCTTTTCTCGGATCTCCTTCCGGAAGCATCTCCTGCAGAGTATCCAGAATGATATGAATGATCTCAATGTTCTGTTTTTCGTTATGTCCGCCAATATTATAGGTTTCAAAAAGACGACCCTTCTCCTGTACCATATCGATTCCCTTGGCATGGTCTTCCACATAGAGCCAGTCGCGGACGTTCTTACCGTCGCCGTATACCGGCAGTTTTTTGCCATGAAGGGCATTGTTGATGATCAGCGGGATCAGCTTCTCTGGGAACTGGTAAGGTCCGTAGTTATTGCTGCAGTTGGTGATGTTTGCCGGGAAATGATAGGTATCCATGTATGCCTTTACCAGCATGTCGGAAGAAGCCTTACTTGCGGAATACGGACTGTGCGGTGCATAGGGCGTGGTCTCATAGAAATAGCCGCCGTCCTCACTGAGAGAACCGTACACCTCATCAGTGGAAACATGAAGGAATTTTTTACCTTCTTTGAACGTGCCGTCCGGCAGCTCCCAGGCATTTTTTGCCGCATTCAGCATGTTCAGTGTTCCCAGAACGTTGGTCTTTACAAAGACGTCCGGATTCTTGATGCTGCGGTCTACATGGCTTTCCGCTGCGAAATGAACCACACGGTCAATATCGTTCTCCTCAAAGATCTGGATCATCTTCTCTCCGTCGCAGATATCCGCTTTGATAAAGGTATAGTTCTCTTTCTCCTCGATATCCTTCAGATTCTCCAGATTACCCGCGTAGGTCAGGCAGTCCACATTGATGATGCGGATGGTGTCGCCGTATTTTTTAAACATATAATGGATATAATTAGATCCGATAAAGCCGGCACCACCGGTAACCAGATAAGTTTTCATTGTTTTCCTCCTGTTTTTTCTGCACTTGTGCAGACTTTTGGGATATTATATCAAATTTCCTGTCTATCAGCAAGCCCCAGTGGACTGTTTTTCCGTCTTTCTTCATCCTTTTATTCGTTTTTTATCTCCGGTTTACAGTTTTCAGCAAATATGATAGACTGGATATATCTATGTCAAGGAGGAAGACATTATGAAAAAAGGCAGAAATTTTTACGCTTCCCTGCTTCTTTTTACCGCTGCCCTTTGTCCCTTATCCGGTAATCCGGATTTCGGCGCAGGTCCGGCAAAAGCTGCGGAAGCCACCGTTTCCATTCCAAAAAAACTCCAGGCAACAGTAAAAAAAGGCTATGTGAAGCTTCGCTGGACGAAGGCAGCCGGTGCGGACCACTATATCATCTATCGAAGAGCCGGTTCCGGCTCCTACCGGAAGCTCACCACCGTCAAAGGTACCGTGACCTCATGGATCGACCGGACTGCTCCGGGCGGCGGAAAATATACCTATGCGGTTTCCGCTGTAAAAAGCGGAAAGACAAGTCAGAAAAAAACGGCAACCAGAACTCTGGCAGCCCGTCCCTCCCAGCCGAAGCTTAACAGCCTCATCTACACGAACAACGCACTGAAGCTTACCTGGAAGAAAGCCGCCAATGCTACCGGTTACCTTGTTTACCGGAAAACCAGCGGTGGCAGATTTGTGCAGGTGACAAAAACACCTTTGGACGCTTCGATCCTTTCCTATACAGATTATAACGTCCAGAAAAACAAAACCTACAGCTACACGGTTCAGGCGGTAGCCGCCGGTGTCCGGAGTACCTACAGCAAGACCGGCCTCACGCGGACCTGTTCGGGATATCGGTCCATTGAGAATACAGCTTCCTCTTATTCCATCGAGGCCGATGTAAAACTCACCGGAACCGGCAGCGGCTACCACGCCAAGCTCGTGGCCTGTACGCCGACTTCCGCCGTCAGCTTCGGGATCCAGTTCGATGAGTTCGGTATCCCTCCCTACACAAATGAGACCACTTTCATTGTAGAAAATGTGATTTCCAACAATCCCGGTGACCAGGAATACTTCCGCACCGGCTACGCGGCCCGCAATAAGACCTTTCATCTGATGCTCACGATCCGTAAAAACGGTCTTTGTGAGTTTTATGTAGACGGTGTCCGGGTCGGAAAAACCACAAATAAAAAGCTGGCCAACCAGGAGGACATTGCGCTTCGCATCGAGGGCTCTGCCCGCTTAAACGGAGACAGCGTCAACGCCAGATTCAGCAACATCCGCATCAAGAAAAACAGAAAATACGATGCCGGGCGGATCTGGAACACCCATCCTTTCATTACAAACAAAGGGCTCAAGGCTGATACCAGCCGTTTTGATACCGCCCGTACCATCACCATCAGTGGAAAAATCAAAGGGCTGACCAAGGATCAGGACTGGGACAGCGCTTACGGCGATGTTTCCGGCATCATTCAGTTCTGGTAAAAAATTCCGTATCTCACGGCTTTTTTATACACAGCGGAAACTATTTTCCGCAAAATCATTCAAAAAAGGAGAATTTCTGTTATGAAAGATACTGCATTAGTTGTTATGGCAGCCGGTATCGGCAGCCGTTTTGGAGGAGGCATCAAACAGCTGGCTCCGGTTGGCCCAAATGGCGAGATCATCATGGATTATTCCATCCACGATGCCCTGGAAGCCGGTTTTAACAAGATTGTTTTTATCATTCGAAAAGACATCGAAGAGGAATTCCGCACGGTCATCGGAAACCGCATGGAGAAGATTGCAGACGTTTCCTATGTATTTCAGGATATGCATGACCTTCCGGAAGGCTTCACCTGCCCGGAAGACCGCAAAAAACCATGGGGAACCGGCCAGGCTGTCCTTGCCTGCCGCAAGACCCTGGACATTCCCTTCGCCGTGATCAATGCCGATGACTACTATGGAAAAGAAGGCTTCCGAAAAATCCATGAGTTCCTCGTTTCCGAACAGCCCAAAGATGGCAAAGCCCATTATTGTATGGCCGGCTTCATCCTCGGAAATACCTTGAGTGAAAATGGTTCCGTTACCCGCGGTATCTGCAAAGCCAACGAAAAAGGCCATCTGACCCATGTCGTGGAGACCCACGATATCTACAAAACCGCCGAGGGTGCCGGCGTCCCTGATGGCACAGGCAGCCTGACTCCCGTAGATGTAAACAGTCTCGTTTCCATGAATATGTGGGGCTTTACCCCAGACATCCTGAACGTTCTGGAAAAAGGCTTTCCGGAATTTTTAAGCCAGATTCAGCCCGGTGATATCAAAGCCGAATATCTTCTTCCCACCATCGTGGATCAGCTGATCCAGTGCGGACAGGCTGATGTAACGGTCCTGCCCACCCACGACAAATGGTTCGGTGTTACTTACAAGGAAGACAAAGACTTCGTTATCCGTTCCTTCCAGGAGTTGATCAAAGTCGGCGTTTACCCTGAAAAACTTTACAACTGACAGAAAAGAGCTGAGCGAACTATGAGAACATATTCTTTTTCTTTCCACAAGGTTCTCAGCGCACTGATTCTGGCCGGTGCCTGCCTTCTGGCAGGCACTGCCGTTTCTGCGGCTGATATTCCTTCTGCCCTGCCTTCTGCAGAGCTTCCCTCTCTCCCGGACTACGGAGCTTCGGATGCCTATTCCCGCTCCTATGGTTCCCTTCCGGAGAGTTATGATTCCCGCAAACTGGGACTGATCACTCCCGTCCGCAACCAGAATCCCTGGGGAACCTGTTGGGCTTTTGGAGCTCTCGGTGCCGGAGAAGCCAGCCTGATCAAAAAAGGTCTGGCTGACCCTTCTGTTGATCTTTCCGAACTTCATCTGTCTTACTTTTTCTTCCACGCTCCCACTGATCCTCTTGGCAATACAAAAAACGACTCTGTCAGTCTTCCTGCTACCGCCGCTAACTATCTGGAATCCGGTGGAAACAACCTCTTCACCATGTTTGAACTGGCCAGCTGGGCAGGTGCTGCTTCGGAAACCATCGCTCCTTATGAAACTGCTTCCACGGTTCCTTCTCTGAATTCCTCTCTGGCTTACGAGGATACTGCCCATCTTCAGAATGCCCGTTTCGTCAGCACTGCAGACCTGAACAGCGTAAAAAAACTGATCATGGAATATGGAGCCGTTTCTTCTGCTTTTTATTATGACAGCCGTTATCTTTCTACCAGCAGCAGTTATTATTATCCCAAGGTTGCTTCCTACAACAACCATATCGTAACTCTGGTCGGCTGGGATGATAATTATGCCACTTATCATTTCAACGAAGGCAGCCGCCCTTCGGCTCCCGGTGCCTGGATCGCCAAAAACAGCCATGGAACCAGCTTCGGCGATGGCGGTTACTTCTATATTTCCTATGAAGATAAGACACTGAATAACCGAAAAGACGCTCTTTCCTATGCCTTTGATCTGGAAAAAGCCGATAATTATGATCATAATTATCAATACGACGGTTCCTTTGGTGCCTCCACCCTGAATCTGGACAACGGAGAATGTCTGGCAAATATTTTTACCGTCAGTGGAAATCCGTCCGGCAGAGAACAGTTGAAAGCCATTTCCTTCGCCCTTTATACTCCGGATGTCTACTACAGCATCCAGGTCTACAAAAACCCCGATCCCGGGGAACCGGAAAGCGGAACTGCCATGTTTTCTTCCAAGCAGTATGGAAGTACCACCTACAGCGGTTACTATACGATCCCGCTGAAAACCCAGCCGGTCTTCCAGGAGGGAGATACCTTTTCCGTTGTCCTTACCTTCCGCGGAAAAAATCAAAGTTATGTAGATACCTTTGTGGATTATACTTCCAACACGGCAGGCATCCAGTTTCAATCCTCCGCCACCGCAGGTCAGAGCTTCTATAAAAGCAGCGGCACCTGGAAGGATATGACAAGAATCGGTAACAAGAGTGCCGTAGCCCGCATCAAAGCCTTTACAAAAGACACAGCTGCCGCCGCTACTCCAGGTACCGGTTCCGGTTCTTCCGGAACGGTCAATATTTCCACACCAAGGATCCGTACCTACCGCTGCCCGGGCTACAACAGCGTTTACCTTTCCTGGACATCAGTCAGCGGTGCTACCGGCTATAAAATCTATCGAAGCACCTCACCAAACGGTACTTATACACGGCTCCTTAACACCAGACGTACCAGCTTTACCGATACCAAACGGCGGACCGGAACCAATTATTACTACCGGATCCGTGCTTATAAAACCTCAGGCAGCACGACGATCCACAGCGGCTATTCCAACACGGTCCGCGTCCGCGTGATCCCGGCAACACCCTCGATCAAGAAGATCCGTTTAGCCAACAACAAAAAGAATCTGCTGATTACCTGGAATGCAGTCAACGGAGCCACCGGTTACTCCATTTACCGCAGCACCAGCAAAAATGGTACTTATCGGAGGATCAAGATCATCACCTCCGGCCGTATCCTTTCCTATCTCACAAATCTTCCGAAAAAAGGAAGTGCTTATTATTACAAGGTACAGGCCTACCGCACCGTCAACAACAAACGGGTCTGCGGTTACTCTTCTTCACCCAAAGGCTATTACCGGCAAAAATAATTATTTCTGAAAAAAGACGTCTCACGCTCATCCATCCGGTGAACGCGAGACGCCTTTTTAATTGTCTTTTTTCTTTCCGCTGATCTTTCTTGCAATAAAATACCGTGGTCTTCCTTTGACCTCCTCATAGATCTTTGCAATGTAAATTCCTATAATCCCAAGACTCAGCATGATCAGGCTTCCTATGATCAGAAGCAGCAGGATCACCGTAGTAAAGCCTTCCAGAGCATGACCGCAGAAATATTTCACCAGAGACTGGATTCCCAATACGATCGCAAAAAACAATGTCAGGACACCGGCCACCGTAATCATCTGCAAAGGTGCAGACGAAAAGCCCACAATATTCCTTACCGCATACTTGATCAGAGACCAGGTAGACCACTTGGATTCTCCCTCCGTCCGTTCCTGCACATCAAATTCCACACTGGTCGTCCGATATCCCACCCAGGAAGAAAGTGCCCGGAAAAAAGCATTTCTCTCCGGCATGGAGAGCAGTGCCTCCACTGCTTTCCGGTCCATCAGTTTGAAATCCGAAGCCCGGGACATATCGATCTGCACCGCTTTACTCATGATCTTATAAAACATCCCGGCACTTGCTCTGTGAAGAACACTTTCCTTTCCACGGCTTCTTTTTACGCCTTCCACGACTTCATAGCCCTGCTCCCAGAGACGGTACATCTCCACCAGAGTCTCCGGCGGATGCTGCAGATCACAGTCCATGACAGCAATACAATCGCCTTCCGCATTGGCAAGACCTGCAAAAATAGCAGATTCCTTACCAAAGTTTCTGGAAAAACGGATCCCCGTCACATGCATATTCTTCTCTGCCGCTTTCTCGATCATTTCCCAGGTCTGATCTCTGGAACCATCATTTACAAAAACCAACTCAAAAGGTATTTTTTCTCTTTCCATAATCCCGCTCACAACCTCTGTTGTCTTCCAGATCATTTTCTCTTCATTATAAGCGGGGATTACAATTGATAACATCCTGTCTGTTCCTCTCTAAAAGTCAATTTCCTTCAGATAACGGCCAAGTGCGTCCTGCCAGGTCGGAAGAGGCTGGAAACCATTCTCCACCAGTTTACTCTTGTCCAGTCTGGAGTTGAAGGGACGTTTTGCCTTGGAAGCGCCGTACTCTGCGGTTGTCACCGGTTTTACCTCTACTTTGGCATATTCCGGATGTCCCTGTTCAATGGCCTGCCGGAAGATTTCTTTCGTGAAATCATACCAGCTGATGTAACCGCCCTCATTGGTCGCATGATAATAACCATACTTCTCCGTCTCGATCATATCCACCAGGAGGCGTGCCAGATCATAGGTGTACGTCGGGGTTCCGATCTGATCACAGACAACGGTCAGCCTGTCATGTGTCTTACCAAGATTCAGCATGGTCTTGATAAAGTTCTTTCCATTCACACCAAATACCCAGGCGATCCGGACAATGAAGTATTTCTCCAGATTTTCAGATACAGCCAGTTCTCCGCCAAGCTTTGTCTCACCATAAACATTCAGCGGTTTATAAGCCTTGCAGTCCGGCTGCCAGGGCTCCGTACCCATTCCGTCAAAAACATAATCCGTAGAGATGTATACCATCTTGCAGTCTAACTTCTTGCAGGCAAGGGCGATATTCTCGGTTCCGGTCACATTGACTTTGCGGACCTTCTCCACCTTGTCATCATCCTCTGCCAGATCCACGGCCGTCCAGGCTGCACAGTGTACCACCACATCCGGCTTGATCTCCGTCAGCGCCTTCTCCACGGCCTCTTTGTCCGTGATATCCAGCTGGACATACGGCATCGTCGTCACAGCGCTGCCGTCTGCTGCTCCGCTGTACTCCGGAGCGATATCAGAACCAATGCCCTCATAACCTCTTTTTGCCAGTTCATTCATCACATCATGGCCCAGCTGTCCGCCGACGCCTGTCACAAAAATCTTCATCGAGTTATTCTCCTTTGTTTTCCATTTCTATATACATCAAAGTTATTTTCCTGATACTCCTTTATTTTACTATAGCTGTACACATTTCGCAAGACTGGCGAAAATCCTGTCTCACATTTCTTATCGGATCAGAACCTTCTTTGTAAAACGGGCATTCAAAATTTCTATCATTTTTACATAGACATACGCCATCAGTAGTCCCATCAGGAATACGCAAATGGGCTTTGTAATATGATAAAAAGATATTGCAAAGGTTCCTGCATTTTTATCCATCTTTAAGATCAGTTTCACTGTTATGGAACAAAGTTTAGCTGCAATTCCTTGAAACGCATAAATATATAAAGAGTACTTTCTTCCAATCACTGCCAAAATATGATTTTTCGAAACCGTGACCCGAGGATCATGCGTCGCATAATATATCACAAGAAATGCGAACACGGTATTAAAAATATAATTATTTGCCCCTTTAATCGACGGGTTCAGATAAAAAGCCATGCATTCTGCGAAAAGCAAACACACGGAAAGAAGCGATAATACCATAATATTTCGATCAGTCAGCCATTTGATATTTATCTTTGGCATGTTAAAACCTATGGTAAACAGGGGGACTGCGGCAAAAAGAAAATTTCTGCTCCAATAATACGGTAATTTCACATCAAAAAAAATCACACTATATTTTCCCAAGAGATAATACAGTAATAACAGTGCCGGAGAGATCGCAGTAAGAAAATGGTAACCTCTTTTAAAATAAGAAGCTATGCCATAGATCACCAGGCAATAAGCATAAGCCAATAAATACCATAAAATCCCGGAAAATAACGGTACATTAAACACTACTAATTTCCAGATTGCCTCGCCATTGAGTGAAAAAGTACCTGTTTCCGCAAGTGATGCAAAACCGTTCAAACAATAGCATATAAGAAAAATCAGTTCAAAAATCACAAACTGCTGCAGCATTTTTACAGCTCTTTTAAAAAACCATCTGCTGCTACTCGGATCCTTTTCTACGTGCTTTGCTGCAAAATAACCGGATATCATAAAGAATAGCGGAACACCACAACGTCCCAGCATATCCTGGATATCTATGATTTCTTTTTGAAATTTTACGGCAGGCATATGCAGCATGACAACGCCAAAACAGGCCAGACACTTGATCGCGTCTATTAGATGGTTTCTTTCTTTTTCCATACCTGATCTCCATTTTTTCAGTGTTGAGACTCTGATCTCGTATGTCGTAATGCAAAAGAATTACAACATTTCTGCATAAAAGCTGCTTGCTACTCTATCTTTGATACTAAATTAGTTTTATCAAAAATATTATTATATTGGAGAATTTGATATTCATCCAATGCTGTCATGCAAGATTCTGGCAATGTTTCATTCAACGAGTACCATTTTCCTTCAGAATCACAAATAGCACCTTGTCCAATAACCGGAATGATTGCTTTTAATCTGAGTAAACTCTTTTGAAAATCAGACATTTTCAAACCAGCCTGTTCCAATATATAACTTCCAAGATAATTGGAACTCATATCCTCCACTTTTCGCTCAGTTTTATAATTTGTCCAGATAATATACGGTGTCATATATCTTTTCTGCAACTCATACATATCCAGTTCTGATAATGCTTTTCCATAAAGTTCTTCATAAAACTCTGTTTCAATAGCCGGCAAATGATCTCCAAACATTACTATCATTGTTTTTTCATCACGATTTTCAAAATAATCTACCAGTTTTTCGAACGCCTGATCCGTTATGTTTGCTTCCGACAAGTAAATTTCTGCCAACGGATAGCTGTTTTGATAATTCAGTTTCACAGTGCTGACAAAGTCACCGGATGTGGACGCATCGTATCCACCATGGTTCTGCATAGTCACACAAAATGTAAAGATTTTTTCGCCCTGACTTTTATCTTCATACAGTTTGAGAAGCCTGTCATAAGTTGATGCATCACTTGGAAAAACTCTTAATGTTTCAAGGTGCATCCCCCAGTTCTTCCAACTGATAAAATCATCAAACCGCATTTCTTTAAACACGGTTTCCCGATTCCAGTTCTGCGGCCAATACGGGTGCATCGCTACTGTTTTATATCCTTGCTCTTTTAAGGTATAAGCCAAGCCATATTCCGGATCATCCACGTATAATTTATAGGCCACGCTCCCCGTCGGTAGAAAGTATTTCAGATTTCCTGTCAATACCTCATACTCTGTTTCCGCTGTTCCCGCACCGAATACAGGTACATGTACGTATCCGTTACTGAACTGTTCCCTTAATGATTTAATATACGGCATAAAAACAGTGTCCGAATTAATAGCACCAATGGTTTCCAGATCTGACCAGCTCTCATTCATGATAACAATAATATTTTCCGGACTGCTTTCCTCATCAAAATTATTTTTCTCTTCTGTTACTTTGGCTATCACCTCTTCTACTCTTTCTTCTGAATAATCTTTAGGCTTTTCTACAGACAAATACTGTCCTTCTGACATCAATGTGTATGCAAGTCCTTTATTTGCATATTGTGCCTGTGTATCCCAGAAATCAACCGGTTCTATGATATTCCTGTTTTTCAGATTCATTGAAGTAAAAATGATAGTCACAAGAGAAACAACGGTTCCTATCCCTCTTACCGCTGCATATTTCCATTTTTTAGGATATTCCATATTTTGAAATAACAGCTGCAGCATAAGAAAAAACCAGAAAATCTCCAGAAACGCCCCCAGCTTCAACTGCACTTCGAAGTGATAATTTGATACCACTGTTGCTGCCGTCTGAATACTGAGAAGGTCAATCAGCATAAAAGGCTGTCCTCTGAACAGATTTACATAGTAATCTGCTGCTGCCAAAACGATCCCCAGTAAACCATATATAATTGCTGCCACCTTTATTTTTCTAAATATAAAGGAAAAAACAATCCATATAGCTAAATACATTACAAAATTATAGTATAAATATTTTCCACTTACGGTAAAGTCCTCAACAGCTACCATCTGTACAATCCAAAACAGAAACGGGGCGGTAATCAACCAAAGCAGTATATGAATGAATTTTTTCATTCTCTCTGAAAGCTTCTGATAAAAAATCTGTAGTCCTGCCAATGCTGCAATGCCAAAAAAATCAGTCACCACCATTGTAAGCAAAGTTTTTTTACCAAAATGGGATTTTAATATCAAAATATTCAAAATCAATAATAAGATGCTTCCGAATATCATTTTTTTCTTGTTTTTCATATTCAACAATGTCCTCTCTATCATCTATAAGCATTTGTTGATTTTAACAGTTTTTTTCAGAAAGTATCATTTTTCCCACACTTTCTCTTTCATTCTATAAAATTCATCGTTAGAAGCAGACTTATCTCTTAAAAACTATAAGCTTACTAAAAATATAATTAAGAACAATAACAACAATTTGAATGATAAGTTTTGAAATCTTATCATCGCTATAATGAAGTCTTCAAATCAAAATCCAGAAAATTTCAATATCCTCAGAATTCATCAAATTCTGAGGATATTGAGTTACTATTTTCTCGATTGCCCCACTTCAAAAAATTTAAAACCTAATTATCTGACTTAGTTTTTAAGCATTATAAAGGCTATGCTTATATCTACTAACTTTAAACCACTTCCCTAAATATTTCTACATATGCATCAATCATTTTTTCCTGGCTATATGACATAATGCTCCTCTGAGAGATTTCACCTCTCTGATTTTTCCATTCTTGGAGATTTCTTGTCATTTCTGTCATAGCTCCCACCATTTCATCTACATTTCCTGAATCAACAGCGTTCATCTTTTCCATCAATTGTTCTGCTGTCCAGGAAGTAATATCACCTGCCGGATTAGAAATTAAAATTCCATTTTTTCCATTATCCACAAGCTCTTTTCCACTTCCACACATGGAATGAATAATAGGCAGCCCAGAATATAAAGCCTCTGTAGCAGCAATGCTCCATCCTTCAAAAAATGACGGCATTATAAAAATATCCGCGGCCTTATACAAATCGCCAATTTCCCGATGGTAATTTAATTTTATAATGTTCGACTTACACGGAATTGCTTCGATAAAATTAGTAAGCGTATTATCATAAAATTCACTCAACGTATTACCGACAATAATCAAGTAAGAATTCGAATCAACAGTCATATTAAATCTTTCAAAAGCCTTTACCAGACCCATCTGATTTTTTCTACTGTCAATACTGCTAACATTTATAAAAACTGTGCTGTCCATTGGAATATTCAGCAATGATCTTGTAAAAGCTCTGGAATAGCCATTTACTTTCAACGGATCCGCCGCGTTACCAATTACAGTTATCTTATCTGACGCAGTTCCCAAAACTTTTTTTTCATAAACATCTTTCACAATGCTGGATACTGCTATCATTTTTTTAAACATCTGACTTGATTTTTTTTCAGTTTTCATAAATGCTTCATTTTGAAAAACATACATGTTATGAATCACTTCAACAGCAGGAATATTGTTTTCTTTAATGACATTTAGCATTTTCTTTGCATAATGAGTGTTTATCAGCAAAGGTCTTTCATCCTTTATATACTGTTCAAATTTCTTTGAATCACCTTCAAAATTTATAACAGTATACCCCTCTTTTTCTAGCTTTTGGGCTACCTCTCCCGCTTCCATTGTACAGAAAACGCGAATTTCTATTCCTCTTGCCGTTAATTCTCTTGCCAAATGAGCAACAACCTGTTCCAAACCTCCCTTATCTAAAGAATCAACCATTAAACCTACATATCCGTTCTTTAACTCACTCGGTACAGCATTTTCTCTCTTCACCAACATAGGCGGGAATTTTCTTTCCTTATGCTTCAGTTTAAAGTCAGGTCTTTCCACAAGAATATCCTGTCCAATTCCGTTTAAGTAGGCAATTACATTTTTTACAGCTCCTGCAGATGAATAATAATCAATATACTGATCCAATATTTTCTCTGCCTGACCTATGTTTTCGATACTTTTAATTCCTAAAAGTTTCTCCCCATAATAATAACTGCAAACAAACGGAAAGACTTTATTTTTATCTTGCATTTCAACAAAAATCCATTTTCCGATATTCCATCCTAAAAGTATCTGCGGCATAATGTCAACAGAGTTTTTCAAAGGCGGGATAAACATTGCAGTCCATGAAGCATATACATACATCTGGGTTCCAAAATCTCTTTTCCCCATAAAGATAACATTTTCGCAAGCATTAGTTATTTCTTTTTCTATTTCAGAATGTTCATCATTCAGCAGACAGAAAGAAAACAGTATACTTGGATTATTCTTTATGAAAGAAATTGTCTTTTCGACATCAATAACACCTAAATCAATGTGTGTTCCTAAAACTTTCATATTAACAAACTTTGCCGGATACTCCCAAAACAATCCTTTTATAAATGTTTGTCTGACTTTTTTAGCTATCGTACTTACATCAAAGCCCTTATAAATATCCGCTCTTCTTTCAATTCTGTCTGCATTATGTACCCAAATTTGATAAGATTCGCCTTCTGTTGTTATTGCAATTTTCCCAGTATCCGAATTTGAAACTGCTGCTTCCGTCAAAACTTCTGCCTTTTTATTACTTGGCACAGTGTATGCATAATTAATTTCCTGTAACTTTTTCTCAAATATTTTAGCCGTTTCAATTTCTTCAGGAATCACAATATTCCAGCTTTTAATTGCAAATTCATCCTTCTGCTGGCTGTACTTAATCATTTTTTGAGTTCTTTTTGAATGCTCTTCCAATTTATTTTTCAGAAGATCTTCACTCATCGTATTTTCATGAACTCGGTAACAATATAAGGGTTCTTTATTATTCAAATGTACAATTTTTCCAAAGGTTCGGAGTCTGAGCCAAAAATCATAATCTTCCAAACCTTCAAGATCCGCGGAGTACATACCATTTAATGCCCTTACTGGTTCTGCCCTATACATAAAGCATGCATTAATAAAATTGTCTGCTTCCGCATCTAATGCGTCTGTACAATGAGGAAGTCTCATAATATATGGCAATTCTGGATCTCTGTTCATTTCTCTATAACCTGTTGTTTTATAATTGCCATTTTCATCTATAATAGCAACATCTGCAAATACCATAGATGCATTCGGATTTTCAAGTAATTTTTCAACCAGTGCTGATAACATTCCTTCCTTCATAACATTGTCTGCTGAAGTCCAGGTAATAAACTGTCCTGATGCCAGATTATGTAAATTGGTCAAACCATTTGGTAATCTCTGATTTTCCTGAGTATATACTTTTATTCTCGGATCCGAATCATAATCTTTTAATATATCCAAAAGTCCATCTGTAGAACCATCGTTTAAAATAATAAGTTCCCAATTTGAATAGGTTTGATCCTGTACGCCTTTTATTGCTGCCTTAATAAATGCGGCGTGATTATATACCGGAAGTAGAACAGATACTAAAGGCTCATCCGAATAGATACTTTCTCTTTCAAAAACATTGCTTTCCCCAGTGACTACGGATGCAACATAATGATTCTCCTTACTTGTATCAACGCCCACTCTTGCAATCTGAAGCAAATTATCTATATTGCGTATATACTCTGCTGCTTTAATATTCATTCTATAATCGTCAATCAGCAAATCATAGTGTTTTCCAACGATTCTCAATGCCATTTTCACGACTATTTTTAATTTATTGATCAGCTTTTCTTTCGCCAGAGCTCCTAAGATTGCATGGACTGCAACCACTCTGCTAAACCATTTTGCATCAAAAATACTGGCAATTCCTGCTGCTGCAGTATTGATCTGTGGCAAAATATCGGTACATACTTGTTCGATTTTTTGTTTATACTCTCTATTTAAATCTTTTTCTTCGGATAATTCTCTTTTTAAAGACTCAATATTATTTTTTAATTCCAACAATTCTTCATTGTTTATCTGATGATTTTTAATTTTTTCATTTAACTGTGTTATATTTCTATCTTGCTCCTCTATAACAAGCTTTTGTTTCGTATGTTCCTGCTGTAATTTTTCTAACTTTTCCTCCCATTTTTTATTTTCATCCTGTACTTTATTTTTTATTTCGTCTAATTCTTTTTCTTTATCACTATTATACTTTTCTAACTCTTCAACCTGTTTTACATACTCTTGATTTTCTGCTATATATTTCTTATTTTCTTCCAAATACTCCTGATTTTGTGCCGCATAATTTTTATTTTGCTCTATATATTTTTCATTTTCATTCTTTAATGCAAAATTTTCCGCTGACTTTGCAAAGAATTTTTCTATTTCCACAGACGCTATATTATCACAAGATTCTAATGACTTTACACTATTTTCACTTCCCATTTCAACAATGTAAGCAACTAAATAGCTTTCATTTTGCGGCATCATTTTATCATCCACTAAAGCTCTGTACATCTTCCGATTTTCATCGTTCAAAAAAGTGGACTCAAAATGCCAAATAGAAATACTTGAAGCTGCATAACCAACGATTCTTCCCTGAAGCCCCGCTTTCTGTGCTATATCCAGATAATTTCGCCGCATATACTCTTGACCATATTCCCATTTTCCTTTACCTTCCAAATTATATCTCATAAGAAGATAAGAAATGCTATCTGGATTGGGTACTAAAAATATAAACTTGCTTTTCATCACACTTCTTATTTGCTTAAAAATTTTCAATAAATTTTCATCACTGAAGTGCTCCATTACTCCACTGTTCCACACGAAATCATATTTTTCTTTAACGGTACTTAAATTGAATAAATCAGCCTCTATAAATTCACCATTAAGAGAATACCTCTGAAATGTCTGTTTTGATTTTTCCAATGCCCCTGTACTAAAATCCAATAAGGAAACTACATAGCCTTTCTGCGCCAGACATGCTGACAAGTGACCGCTTCCTGACCCCAGTTCTAATAATTTTGCAGGTGGATAAATTTCTTCTTTTTCCAAAAGCTTACATATTTCTTCTGCATATAAACGCTCGTCCTCGTTAATCTCAATCGTATAATCCAGACTTACATTATCCCAAGTTTCTTTACTCGGCATTCCCTCAACAGTATTACCCATGCTTAGTCTCCTTTAATATTTCAAAAAATCCACTCGTGTTTCATTTGAAATAGTCCAAACTCTTTATTTTCATATTTTGAAAAAATTCGGATCTGCTTACCATAACGAATTTCATCATACACATCAGAATCTTTAGAATAAATACCTGCATTTATCCAATATTTACCAGAGAGTAACCGAACATTTTCCAGTTTCAACTCTACTTCTTTTCTACCATTAATTGTAATCAATTGATCCTTTTCTGTGTAAATATCTGTTCCATAGCAATATACATCATCATCTCTCCAGATGCTGACAGCAAAACGAACAGGTAATTCCGGATTTTTGCTTGAAAGTGTACATTTTACGATGATTGTATCATCTGTATCGTAAGCACCCTTTTCATTATTAGACAAATCTGTTATTTTTATATTGTCAATTATGGCTTTTCTATTTCCAATTCTTACAAGATGTTCATCGTAATCACTATTATCATTCTTTACTGACTCAACTACTTTTTCAGTTTTTTCTTCAGCAATGGCCATTGAATGATCTGTATTTTTATCTTCCTTCTTCTCATCCTTTTTAACATCTGTTTTTCTCTGTTTTTTCTCTAAGGATGATTCATATCTCTCTTTTCTTTTCTCTTCCATTGCCTGGAAATAATGTGCATTAACGATTCGTGGATTTCCCTCTTCTTCTATTTTTCCTTCTTGAATCCAGATACTTCTGTCACAGATCTGCTCTATTTGCTCCAGCGAATGTGAAACAATAACAATCGTTGTTCCTTGTTGTTTTATTTCCTGTAATTTCTCAAAACACTTTTTCTGAAAGCTTACATCTCCAACGCCCAGAATTTCATCAATCAACAGAATTTCTGCATCTACGTTAATTGCTACTGAAAAAGCCAAACGCATATACATACCTGACGAATATGTTCTAACCGGATTTTCTATATAATCTTCCAACTCAGAAAATTCTATTATTTTATCTATTTTTGTCTCTATTTCTTTTTTTGTTAAGCCAAAGATAGAAGCATTCAAATATATGTTTTCTCTTCCACTCATATCCGGATGAAAGCCTGCTCCCAGTTCCAAAAGGCTTGATACTTTTCCTCTTATTTTTATTGTTCCACTATCAGGGAACATAATTCTGGTCAGCATTTTTAATGTGGTACTTTTACCACATCCATTTTTCCCTATTAAACCTACTGCTTCTCCTCTCTTTACATTAAAGGAAATTCCTCTTAATACATCCCTCTTTTGATATTTATTTCTTCCCAGGACTGATAATCTGTCTTTTAAAGTTTTTCCTTTATCAGAATATATTTTAAAACTTTTCGTAATATTATTTACTTCTATTGCATTCTCCATCTGCATATTTACAACTCCTCAACAAACTTCCGTTGCATTTTTTGAAAGCCAAGATAGCCAACCATCACCGCTACTATTCCAATCAGCGCAGCCTGCATAAGCGTATTCATTGTAGGAATTTGTTTATGATACAGAATCTGCTGATATGCTTCTATAATAGGTGTCATGGGATTCAAATTAAAAACTGTCCTAATGCTTTCCGGAACCATATCTGCCGTATATAAAATAGGTGTTAAATACATCCATGCCATTGTAATAATTCCCATAATGTATTCCAAATCACGGAAATATACAGCCAATGCAGATGTAAGCATACAAATTCCTAAGGCCAAAATATATTCAATAACCATAATAAGTGGTAAAAAACAAATAGCCACTAAATTCAATCCATATCCGGTCAAAAATAATACTGCAAATATAACAATAAACGTAAGTAACATATTAATAAACATGCTGGTAACATAAGAAATTGGTAAAATAACCCGTGGAAAATATATTTTCTTAATCAAATTTTCCTGATTAATCACGCAGGTAGAACCACTTGTAACTGAAATACTAAAGAAATTCCAGGGTACAAGACTTACGAATAAAAAAACAGGAAAATTTTCAATTCCCGATTTTAATATAAAAGAGAATACCACAATATAAACCAGCATCTGTAATAATGGATTCATCAATGTCCATAAAAACCCCAAAACGGACGCTTTGTATTTACCTCTAAGTTCTCTTTTAATCAAACTAGCAATCATTTCACGGTAAGCATATAACTCTTTTATATTATTTGTCATTCTTATTCCACTCCAACATTTTTGCGATGATTCTCTCACTCGCATGTCCATCTCCATACGGGTTTGCAGCATGTGCCATTTTCTCATATTCGGACGGATTATCAATTAAATTTACAGCCTCATTGAAGATCACATCTTCATCTACGCCGACAACCTTTACGGTTCCTGCTTCCACGGCTTCCGGTCTTTCTGTCTCTGTGCGCAGGACAAGAACCGGAACCCCACATGAGGGAGCTTCCTCCTGAAGTCCGCCGGAATCTGTCATTACAAGGAAGCTGCGGTCCATAATGTTATGCATATCTTCCACATCAACAGGCGGAATCAGATATACATTCTGTACATCTCCAAGGATTCTTTCTGCTGTATCACGCACGGCCGGATTCAGATGTACCGGATATACAAATACCAGATCTTCATATTTCTCTGCCAGACGTTTTACTGCATTACAGATGTTCTCAAGAGGCTGTCCTAAGTTTTCTCTTCTGTGAGCAGTCATAAGCACACATCTTTTCCCTGTAAAATCAAGGCTTCTTAAGGTCTCATCTTTATACTGATAATCCGGTTTCACAGTCGTCTGGAAAGCGTCAATAACCGTATTTCCTGTTACAAATACGTTTTTCGTAATCGCCTCGCGCTCCAGATTCTTTCTGTTATTTTCCGTCGGAGCAAAATGGAGATCTGCAATTTTTCCGGTAAGATTGCGATTCATTTCTTCTGGAAACGGTGAATATTTATCATAAGTTCTAAGTCCAGCCTCTACATGGCCTACCGGAATCTGCTGATAAAAGGCTGCCAGTGCAACAACAAAGGAAGTTGTGGTATCTCCATGCACAAGAACAATATCTGGTTTTTCTTCAATCAATACCGGCTCAATTTTTTCCAGAATACTGCTTGTGATTGTTGTCAGCGTCTGACGCGGCTTCATGATATCCAGATTATATTTTACTTTTGTTCCGAAAATATCAATCACCTGCTGAAGCATCTCTCTGTGCTGTCCGGTAAGGCATACCACACTCTCAATGCCCTCTGTCTCTTCTAATTTTTTCACCAACGGGCACATTTTAATCGCCTCAGGTCTTGTTCCAAACACACTCATAACTTTCATAATTATCACTTTGTCAGTTTTCACTGACGCTCCTTTCTTTTACAATGTATTTAAATATTCTTTTATCTGTGTATAGCGGCATTTCCAAGTATTCTTATCCAGAAAATCATTTTTTTCTTTTTCTGTATAGTTTGGACAAAAATCTTCTTTCTGAAAATTTTCCAATACCTTAAAAAAACTTTTCTGATCCTGATAAAACGAAACAAAAGGACGAAATCTTTCAATCTCTTTATAATAAGGAACTATGATTGCTTTCCCCATGTTAATATATTCATATAATTTTACCGGATCCACATCTTCAATTATCGAATTTACTTTAAATGGCATAATCAGACAGTCCATGTCTGCAACAGCCTTTGCAATATCTTTATGCTCCAGAACACCTTTAAAATGTATTTTGGAGTGCTCCTGAGGTTTGCTTACAGCCAATGGGCCCCATAAAAAATATTCTATATTTGAGAATTTTTTTAAACTTGCCTCTAACAATTGAAAATCAAACCACTCTGCAATGGTACCGATATAGCCAATCTTCCAACTGTTCTTTTTTTCATTCTTCTCATAAAACAGAACTTCTTCCTTTTTAAAGCCATTTCGTACCAGTTCTACCTGTTTCTTTGAATCAATCTGTTTTATCTTCTGTCTTAGACCGTTACTGCTGGCCAGTATAAGGTCTGCTCTATGGATCAGGTCTCTTTCTGTTTTTCGAATCACTTTTTTTATTCGATTATCGTTGCATAAAGCCACATGGTTATCCATACAGTCATAGACAATTTTGGCTGCTACCTTTGACGGAAGATAACGATAAAGCAACGGGTGACCAATCCAGATCATATCATATCTGTCATACTCATGAATTTTTAAACGGTATAACATTTTTTGAACAAAAAATGCACTTCGCAACTTATCTCTGTAAGGAATTGCTGCAACTGCTTTGCTGTCATGCAGTTCATCCTGATCTTTTCGCAGCGAAATATGATGAAACACTTCTTTGGGATATATCACTGTTACTTCATAATCTTCATCCAGCATTTCAGCAAAGATCTGTGGTCTCTGTTTGATCCAGTACCAGTCTATCCCCATCATATATAAAATTTTTTTCATCCGGTTATTCCTTTTCCTACCGAATTTTCTCCTACAAGACACACTGTCGTTGGTATTTTATCACATGCACCGATAAAATACAAGAATCTACATTTTTTCACAGCTTTTTTCGGCGCTTTTTTACTTTTCCACCATCTCCGCATATATCTCCGCCGCTTCCGCAACCCTCTCCATCGTAAATTTCAGTCTTCGCTTCTCACTCTTAAAGCCTCGTTTCGTAGCTGCTCCGCTTTCATGTAAGACCTTCAGCCCGGGATCATAGACAGTCGTATAGCCTTTCTTCTGGCATTTCAGGGTCAGGAGGTACTCTTCGTAGAAGAATTTTGTTTCCGGTTCAAAAGCTTTTTTTTCTTTTTTCACAAACAGAGGAGTAAAAATCAGGCAGGCTCCAAAGAGGACCTTATTTCTTTGGACAGCATCATAATAGTCTTTTCGTCCGGTCTTCTCTTCTGTCTGTTTTTTCATCAGTCGTTTGTTATTAAGATACAGCAGTGGATACAGAAACGGATAATACTTCAAAGCAAAGCGGTTTTTCTTTACAGTCTGCAAGGCTTCTGCCTTCGTCCGGATTCTTTCGTCCATCGGATTCTGATGTTCCACTGTGCTCTCTCTGATCACGTCCGGTCCCATCACCCAGCCTTTATGCTTTTCATAGGAATTTTCCAGCCGTCCTATAAAATCTTTCTGTGTGAAAAGGATATCGTTATTGATGACCACGACAAAGGCTGCTTTTAAAACCTCTCTGGCATAAGTATAGCCCTGATTGTTCGCATAGGAAAATCCGCCGTTTTCATGAATCGCAAGCACCGTGATCCTGGGATTCTCCTTATAGCACTCAGCCAATGCTCGTCTTTTCTCGTCTTTTTCTTCTATATCATTATCTACCACTACAATTCTTATTCTTTCCTGCTGCTCCATAGCTAAAATGGACTGAATGCAGGCATCCGTCACTTCTGCATCTTTATAATGCAGGATTACAAAACTTACAATATTCATGCTTTTCTCACCATCCGCTTTATCGATCACCTGCATGCTACTTTCAGTAAAAGGCCCAGAAAATGAAATCGCTCTGCCTGTATCAGAATCCAGACGGAAACTTTCTGGAAAAACGGCAGTTCCAGCTTTGTAAAAAGCTTTGTATTTGGATTTTTCCAGGCTTTTGGAAAATACGTTTCCATCATTTTTTCAATATAAGCCTTCAGTTTTTTTATTTCTTCTTTTTCTGCCCCGTGAGCCAGTGAAATGAAGGTTGCCAGGATTCGAAGCGAAAACAGTTCAAAATTATCTTCTCCGTTTTTAATCCCCACTTTTTTTATTTTCCTTATCGTTTCCTCCAGTATGTCATAAGGAAGTTTGTATTTTCTCAGTCCGCCAAATTCCGCCATTGCAGAGCCCTCATGCTGAACGTAATAATATTCTGCATTCGGAAGCGTTACTATTTTTTCACATACAGACGCAAAAAAGAGGGCAATCGGCATATCTTCTCCGCGAACACCAATGCCAAACCGGATCTGGTACTTCTCCCATAACTCTCGTCTGTACATATGGCAGGCCACGCAGGAAATCCGCATTACCCACTCTTCTTTTTCATATTTTTGATAGACTCCGGGGATCAATTTATCGATACAATTCCCCTTCTCATCCACTCGGGTCAAACCACAGACTGCCATATCTGTCTCTGACTCTTCCATTTTTTCCACAAGAGAAGCTATATAATCCGGCCCTACATAATCATCTCCGTCTACAAAGGTCAGGTACTCTCCGGAGGAGGCTTCTATTCCCCTGTTTCTGGCTGCGGAGGTTCCTGCGTTCTGCTGATGGAGCAGAACAATTCTCTTGTCCTTCTCAGCCTTTTTTTTCAGAATCTGCCAGGACTGATCCCGACTCCCATCATCCACAAAAAGCAGTTCCAGTTCTGTATAACTCTGCTGAAGCAGTGAGTCTGCACATTTTTCTATATATTTTTCCGCATTATACACCGGAATCACCACAGAAACCTTCTTCACTCCATCACCTCAATTTGGAAAATACAGTTTTTCCGCTTTCTGATAAAACAATTCAATCACTTTTGCCACTGGTTTCGGCCAAAACTTACAGAACATAAAAAGATCCTCTGTCTTCCGTTCATCATTCTTCAGCATGTGAGCCGTCGTCGCTCCCGGATGAATCCGATGACACATCAACGGAACATCCACATATACAAACTCGCCCTCTTTCTTTGAAAGCATCTCCCAGGCCTGCCAGTCAATATTACTTTTCATATTGTTCTCAAAAACCCGTTCTTCATTGATATTATTTTTAACCAGCGTCACGGAAGGACAGCAAATGGCAGAGCCAATCGAAAGAATCCGTCTTCTTACAAACCGGCTTCTCCAGAAGCCACGCCACTTCAGTGGAAAAAGCATTCCTCTCTTTATATGGAGCAGTCGGTTCTCTTTGACTGTTTTATTATCACGAATTTCATAATAATCGGTAAAGGCAATCAATGGCGCTTCACAGCTGTTCAGATTTTTCACCACTTTTTCCGTATACTCTTTTCGGTAAACATCATCCTGATGTGCCAGGGTCACATAAGGTGTATCGGCACAGCCATAGGCAAAATTCCAGTCACCGGCAATTCCTTTTTCACCGGTGTTGATCCGGATTTCCAGGTTATGCACTGCCGCTATTTTCTCTATATAAGGATTTGGTGTCGAAGTCGCAATCAGGATCCTGCTCTTAACTGTCTGTTTCTCCAGAGAATCTATGCACTTTTCCAAATAAGGACTTTCACCATAGGCGCATACCACAAAGATATGTTCTTTATTTTCTGTTTTCATATGATTCTGATCAGTCTCCTATTTCTGTATTTCTCACTCTCATCTTTTTTGCATTTCTATATCCCGCGATAAACAAAATCATAACCGCTACCAGCAACACTCCCATAGCAGATAAAAAGGAAAACGCAGCTCCATCAATACCTGCCTGCCCAGTCATCACAGGTGCAGACCATTCAGCAAAAATCCAAGCGATCACATACGCAATAATTAGTGTATACTGTTTTCTTATAACGGTCAGTGCATTATCCAGAACATTCACCAGGGTGTTTAAACCTCCTGCCAACAGAAGAAGCATCAGTGCTTTTCTCGTATTTCCAAGGTTTACGCCATACACTGCGGCAAGCACCGGTATACCAAGGAGATAACCTCCTGCCAGTATAAAAATGTCAATGAATGTTAAACCTAAGATTACCTTCCGGATCAATTTCAGATACTCGTCCGAATGACCTGTATTCCACTCAATTGCCATCTTCGTTACTACAGGTCGAAACACCAGATATACCAGATTGATCACTGTCGTAGGCATAAAAATGATATTGTAGACAGTCTGCATTCCCGCTTCCATATTTCCTGCTGTAATCGCCCTGTCTATTGCCATTTTCGGTGCGTTAAAAATCAGCATCACCAGGTAAGCATTTAAAAATAATGGAAAACATTTCACAAAAATATCGCCAAGTGCCCGGATTCCCTTCTGCCTTTTTTTCGCTGTCTCCGATGCTTCTTTCTGAAATCCACTTTGAACCATATAACGGATTTCAAAAAGAATAAAGCAGGCAATAGAAATCAACGTCATAATCAGACAACTCAACAGAAGATTTCCACTCACGCCCAGCGTGATAATAAAAACTGCCAGCGACAGAATCACTCGAAAGGTCATTCCTTTGCCCGCCAGATCCAGTCGTTCTTTCAGCTGAAACCAGCCCTGATAAACATCTGATAATGCTTCCACCGCTTTATAGGCACACAGCGACAGGATGACTGCCGCTTTTAAGCCTGTATAATGATAATGAAAAATATAAAAAACGGCTACCAGCATCATTGCCGCAACGGTTAAAATGCGAAAAAACAGGTACTGGTGAAAGCTGAATCTCCCTTCCACATCTGTAGCCTGGAAAAGCCGTACCTGAAATGTCCCCACCGTCAAAGTCAGCTGTGCAATCGACCAGGCCAGACTGAAAATATCGCTTTCCTTACTTCCCGTAACTCTGGCTACCGCTACCAGAAAAAGGACGGATGCAAGCGCATTGCTGAAACTTCCTGCAATATTCCATAAATATATATTTTTTTCACTTGGTCTGTTTTTTATCTTCTTCAACTTTTAACCCTTTTTCTAACCATTGTCAACAGTGCCTGAAAAAAACGTTCCGGTACAAACGGAAGCAACATTTCGAATTTGATCACATTCGGTGCCACCCAGCGATATGCATACATTTTTCTGATATTCTTCTGCTGTCTGGCTTTCACAAAATTTTCTATTACAATTCTGTCTTCCTTACTCGTTTCCGGAAATCTTCTCAAAAATTCTTCTGCAAGCCATGCACTGTATTCCACACGTTCTCTATAATAATCCCGTTTTGTATCGATTCCCTTCAAAACTCCGCTTACATTCTTTCCATGTCTCCGATAATGAACAAGTACTTCTTCCAGAAATACTACTTTTCCCTTCAGACTTGCTCCTGCAGTCAGCCATTGATCATGCGCAGTTTTCTCCGGAAGTGGAAGAAGTTCTTTGACTGTCTCCGTCCGTATCACCAGATTCATCCCTATAGCACAGGTTGTAAATACCGCAATCGGCGTGATATCATCTCCTGTATGCCAGCCATTCGAAACATCCCGCTGCTCTTTCCTGCAGGACTTTATCACAATCTGATCATTCTCATCAATGATTGCCCGGTCCCCGGTAGCCAACACTGCATTCTCTCTTTCCATGACCGTAACAAAACAACGAATCTTGTTTTTCATCCAGATATCATCCTGATCACAATAAGCCACAAAATCTCCATCTGCCTGCAAGGTAAGATACTCAAATGCTTTTGCATAGCCCAGATTTTTTTTCGCTTTTTCATAGGTATAAGGATGTCTCACAAAATAAGAAGCCACATCTGCTTCTGTCAAAGTAGAATCCGGATCATCATTCCAAATATTTATCGTCAGATTTTCATAGTCCTGCTCATCCAGAGAACGCAATTGTTTTTCCAGGTAATCCAGATTGGGTTTATATATCGAAACCAGAATATTAACCTTCTTCATCTTATTTCCTTTCTATCAACAGGTCCTCATTAAAAACAACTGATAAATACACTGAAACATAAAAATATTTACGAAGCATAAAGTAATCCGTCGGTAAGTGATCGTCTTCAAATTGCTTTGAAAGCCATTTCCCCAGGTAATGTAAGCCAGCGGCAGTAAGAGCGGCAGATAATACCTTGCCTGTACACCATCTATGGAGGCCTGTCCAACAGGCGTAAAGCTCAGATACAGTGCTGTCCAGATCAATGCCAGTATTATCAGTAAAATGACGCCCTGCGCAAGTTTTGTCTTTAAGGGAAGCACACTCTGCCGGTCCTCCTGACTTGGCACGAAAAACAGCATTCCGAGTAACGGAAGCAAAAACAGACTCCATTTAGCAGAAAGAACACCATTTCCACCAAAAGCCAGAAACATCAGATTCGAAGCAATTACATCATCCAGTTCTGCTCTACCCACATTGCGGAAATTTTCCAGGGATGTAATATTTTCAAGCAGCAGCTTCACCGTACTGAACGGATGCTTCAGCATGGAAATCAGCTGTCGAACCGTACTGGTATCTCCTCCTCTGGTATCACCTCCATAGGAAAGATTTCCTGCCACCGTATTGGCAATGGCCGGTATCACAAAAGTCCACAATATCAGCAAAAAGATGCCAAATAGCAGGCCTTTAAAAACCCGTTCTGTTTTCTTGTCCGCAAATTTCGCCGTCGGAAAAAGGAACAGTCCCAGCAATAGTGGAATATAAATCGCTTTTGACAGACTTCCCAGTATGACGCAGCCGATGATCCCTGCTGCGGAGTACCAGCTCATTTTTTCGTTTTTCCGCTCAAACTCATTCTTCCAGAGCACACAACCCAGCACGAGGAAAGCATAAACCAGTCCATCGTAGGTATACATAGAACCTTGAAACAGCACGGTCGGCATCAAGGAAATGGCCGTGATAAAGATTTTACCCTTTTTGCTCAGCCGGATTGCCCAGAAAAGCAAAATCACATACAGAAACAGATTGCCTAATTTTCCAAACATATACGCATTGGAAAAAGAGAGATGAAACCATTTCGCAAGCTGATAAAAGATTGCCATCGGAATATAGGTTCTCAGATCATAACTGACAAACATGCTGTCTTTCTTTTCCGTCCTGACCAGTTCTTTACCCTCTTCGCTGTTCAGATAATTTTTCAGCTGTGCAAATTCATCTTTCGTATTGTATGAGGGAATTTTACGATTTACGAAATCATCGGCGCTCCTGCTCCATTCTACGGTCTGATCAGAGGCAATTTTATAAACCCGTTCATAATGAATCTCCTCATCCCAGGTCACAGATCTTGGTCCTGCAATCAAAATCAGAAAAACGCCAAACAACAACGCATAGATAAGGAAAAAGTATTCCAGCTTTTTCTCCAGAAATTCTCTCTCAAAAAGGATCAGATAAAATGAAAAAATAACCAGAAAATACAAGAGCACTCTATATTTATTGATTTGAACCTCATTGGAAATAAGAACCTGATCCACTTCTGTCTTATTTGCCACTGTAATTTCCATTTTTTTTACTTTTTCACCAATATTCGTAGTGGCCACGGAAATCTGAGGATACATCATATCCATCAGAGCCTTTTCCTCTTCTACGCCGAAATCATTCACTGATGTATAAGTGATATGGTATCTGGTTTCCTGCTCATAATGTCCGGAAAGCTGAATTTTCTTAATATATACAGGATTTTCTGATTCAAAAGAATAGACCCTGTTTCCTTTATTTTCCTGATAATTCCAAGTAATATCGATTGGCTCATAATGTTCGATAAGCGAATGGTAATTATATCCCGCTTCTATAATTCCAGCCAAAAGAAGAGCAAGAAAAACAGCCATAAAAAATTTCAAAAAATTTTTTTTCACAACAAGCACCTTTTCTGTTTTCTCTGCATTTACGATTGCCGCATAATCTGAATCACTTTATCCGCAACCTTATCCCAGGTAAACTGATCTGTCAGTCTATGATAACTTTTTTCCACAGCAGCCTTACGATATGCTTCATCATTTAAGACCTTTTCCAAACTTTGAATAATATAATCCACACTGTTATTCTCCATAATCATGCCATAGCTGTCATCTAAAATAATCTCTTTTGCTCCACCTCTTGCCGTTGTAATAACAAAATTTCTGCACGCTACCGCTTCCAATACAGACGTAGGCATTCCTTCTGAAACAGAAGGCAGGCAAAAAATACTGGAAGAATGTAACAGCGCAACTACTTTTTCAAAAGGAATCTGCCCCAGAAAAAATACGCCCTCCTGCTTTTTTGCCTTTAACTCATTAAGAAGAGGTCCGTCTCCGGCTACTGCCAAACAACAATCCGGATATTTTTCCTTAATCGTTTTAAATGCCTGAAGCAACTCCTGAATTCCCTTTTCCGGTAAGATGCGCCCTGTAAAGGCAATCAGTCTGCTATTTTCCGGTATCCCGTTCTGTTTTCGAAAATCATTCCTGTCTGCATCGAGTATGGTTTGAATTTCATCTACGTCGATAGAATTATACAGGGTAGACACTGCCTGTATATGAAAATGCTTTAACCATTGATTGCATGCTTCCGAAACACCATAAAATTTTTTACAAAACAATTTTACTACTGCTGTCAGACTGTGTTCAAAAGCCTGCTCCATAAAATCCATAGCAGGATTATGCACGGAAAGATGCGATGTTCCATGTTCAATCAGAATGCTATTTTTACCATGTTTTTTCCCAAAAACAACGCCCACCAGTGAATGCAGATAAAATCTCGTGTTCGTAATCACCAGAGAATATTTCTCCCTGCCGATCTTCTGTAACATATTTCTGCACTTTTTATTAAACTTTACAACTGGAAAACGCCCACTCATCAAATTAAAACATGGTAATCTGTAAATTTTAATTCCCTCTGTATTTTCATAGTCTGCAACCTGATGATTATTGGAGGTAACAATTGTAACATCTATTCCTTTTTCCAGCAGTTTTCTGGCTAAATTATATGTGTACCGTTCCACTCCTCCAACATTCGGAAAATACTGTGCTGAAAATATGCATATCTTATCTTTTTTTGCGGTCATAAAAATCTACTTTTACTCCTCTTCGATCTTCTCAATTCCTTTTTCGATATCTGCTTCTTCTTTTTCTTTTATTGCAATTTTCTGAGTCAGTTCTTTTACCCTATACTCCAACGTTGACAGTTCAATTGTCATAAGAAACACTTTAATGATAAGCAGGAAAAAAATCATCAGGAAAATGAAATTTGTTGATGCATAGATTCCCATGATTGCCGCTCCATAAATTGCTATTTCCGGGAAGATACTTAAGACCACCAGAATGCCGGCGAAAATCAGCCAAAAAATCGCATATTCTATCTGTAACTTGGATTGTCGGATTTTTTTCACAATAAAAGCTGCTGTACAAAAAGATCCGATTATTAAAACAATACGAAAGGCCATCGAAATCATTTATTTTTTCCTCCTTCTTTTATTTTATCATCCAGTACAGTTCTTTTTCTAAAATTCTGTATCACAAGAATAGAGAGAATCATTTTCAGCATGTAACTGATCGATTTTGCCCAGTTCAGATAGCTTTCGCCAGCTATCCGTTCTTTCATTTCCACCTGCACTTCTCCAATTCTGGCTCCCTGTTTTAAAAGGAAGGAAACTGTATCAGGCTCCGGACCATAGTTTATATTTGTTGCAAATTCCCGTATCATCTCTCGATTAAAAAGACGCATTCCCGAAGTGGGATCTGCTATTTCCTGTCCTGTTGTAAGACGAATTGCAAAAGCAATCAGATTACTTCCAAGCATACGCATAGTTTTCGGCTTTTTCTCTGTCACAAAACGAGAAGCAATCACCATATCATATCCTTCTTCCATTTTCTGTAACATCGGTGTTATATACTCCGGCAAATGCTGACCATCCGCATCCAACTGAATGGCATAGCGATATCCCTTTCGATCCGCATAACGCATTCCTGTCTGAAAAGCTCCTGCTAGTCCAAGATTGATTGGAAGATCAATAATCTCATAGTTATGTCTATGGCAAATTTCTGACGTATGATCTCTTGATCCATCATTAATCACCACATAATCATACTCCGGATAATGACCTCTGATATTTTCTACAACTCTTTCTATATTTGCTTCTTCATTATATGCCGGTATTATAATCAACAACTGCTTCATTTATTTAGTATTCATCCCCTTGTTTTTGTTTGAGTAACCAAATGACTGATGCAAACAACCATAAAAGCAAAATATCCCATACATAGGGTAAGGCTTTTCCCATGCTTTCGATTTGATATAATGGACTTACATTGTTGTATTCTATTTTCGATTCAACAGTTGCGTCCGGACTTACCTGATCATTTCCATATAAACCAATCACTGAATTCTTATCTATCTCCTGCCCTGTCAACTTTATCTCCAGCTTTTCTTCAATTACTGCCGGTTCGTCGAATTCCATCGATAAGGCTTGTATTTCTTCGTCATTTTTTGCCGAAAGTACTGCTGTACTCCATTCTCCTGCTGTCAGAAGCTTTTTTCCATCTCCCGTCACTTCATAAGAAATGATTCCGTTTTCACAGCTTCCTTCTGAATAAAAATAAAGTTTCAGGCCGCAGATATCCTTTTCCTGAAGAGAAAAGCTTACGTTTATTTCTCTTTTATCCGTTATTCCGGGAATCTTAACCAGATTGCCTGTCGAAAGATTTCCTTTATACTGTTTCTTTTCTTCACTTGGAAAAAACAACATGACTCCTAGTACCATCAAAAAGAAAAAATGCAACCAATATTTTTTCAGCTTAAAAAAACACATACTTCCCCTCTTTCAACCGAACTATTTGTTTGTTATAGAATAACAAATTTCCTTTTTAAAATCAAGTTAGTCTTTTTTAGCCTGTTCTCAACCATTCTAAAGAACGCGGATACTTCATAAGAAATATCCGCGTTTTATCACCTTACCGATATAATCCGGAAAACATCTATGAGAACCAGAAAATTTAATATCCACATACTGCATACCAACTTTTCGTCTATATTTTTTTCTATACGTATCCTTTTACCTCTGAGTGCAATACAAAGCAACGGTAAAACAGGAATGAAATATCGTCCCTGTACTCCACCGATGATTTCAGAAGCTTTATAGGTTGAACTTAAAAGTAAGGTTCCCATAATGCAGAAAACCGAAAGCACAAAAACCTCCAAAGAAATCATTCTCTCCTTATTAAAATTCTTTTCTGTCTCATTTTCTGCCGGAATCACAGAAAGAACTGTTGTTCCTATAAAGCCCATGATCAATGCCGCACTCGGTCTTATTTCCAGCCATCCCAGTTCGGATCCTACTGCTGAATAAAGATACCACTGTCCATTTCGCAGCAATGTATTAAAAAACATTTTCATGATTCGCAACGGATGCAGCACGACATCCTGTATGGTCATTCCTTCCATCTCCGGATCTCCCCATGCCACATTACTTCCCGTAAGAACATCCTTGATCACTTCTCTTTCAAAATATAGAATTCCCAAAATCACCGGAAGCAGGAATGAAATCCAGAAGCCTTTTCTCCAGCCTTTTCTGAAGTTTTCCTTGGGTAAAGCTGCACATAAAAGAATCAAAGGAGCATAAAACGGTTTGCAGGAAGCGATCAGAAATACAAGTATGATTTCTGCTGCCAGATCCCACACCGTATACAGACTTTTTTTCTCCATCAGTCTCAGCCAGTTTGCGATAAACAGGAAAGCCAGTCCTAAAATCATAGAATCGTATGAACATGAAGCCAACTGTTCCAAAGTCATTGGCCACAGCGCAATACAAATCATAAGTATCCTGTATTTTGGCATAATGCAGACGGCAGCAAAAATGAGAAGGGTATAAACAAAAAAATTTAATAATCTGGCCAGATAGACAACTTTCCAGAAGGATAAGCCGATACATTTTCCTATCATAATTGCCAGAATCTGCGGAGCATAGGAAAAGGGAGTGTTGGTCGGCCGGTATTCGATTTCCGCCCCCTGAAGTTCATGAAAACTATTTTCTTCCACTTTTAATGGTGTTTGCCCATATCCGCCATACATTTTTGCATAGGTTGCCAACGATGGTTTATCCGTCGCTTTTATTAGTGATGCTCTTTCTTCTTCTGTCAGAAACTCGGCAAAGGTTCCCTGTACCGGTTCTTTTCCTGTCAGATAATTTGCCCAGGAATATGCTCTTCCAAAATGACATAATTCATCCGGAGATGAGAACGGGGGCAATATAAAAAGGTACACCATCCCCAACACACCTGCAAATATAAGGAAGTAATATTTTATTGAGATTCTGCCGGAACGAAACATTATGATATACAATGCAAGCGCTGTTATCAGATATAAAATCGAGGCTAGCACAAAATAGATTTTCTTTAAAAAGCCAAAATGGATTCTGTTATACAAGCGAAGACTCATGTCTCCGCTCATCTCATTCCCGTTGACCGTTAACTCTCCCTGAAGTACATCATTCTGTGAGCGAACAATTGTCACATATTCACCCTCCGATGCTTCTTTACAAGAAACAGAAATTGCCAGTTCATTCTCCAGGGAAAGCTGGGTTTTATCGGAATCTATCTCAAATTCTTTATATCCATAATCTACCAGTTCTTCTGTATTCACCGTCCAGTTTCCCAATATTTCCCCTGTTGTCCTGTTTTCCAGCGAAACCTCCAGTTGTCCTCTGTTGATCCGGCCCATGGTAGCAAAACGAACAGCTATTTTTGTCAGATCATAATCTGTTACCCATACCGTCTGTGTGACAACTGTTCCTGGGAGAAGATCTCCTGTTCCAACTCCACCATAATCATTGGTATAAGCAACTTCTTCCTGACGCCCGTCTCTTGCTGTCACAAAAGCGTCCTTTCCAATCGCACAGATACCGCACAGAAGCAGAAGCAAAATTCCTATATAAATTTCAATCTTTTTCTTCATTCTTTTTCTCCTATAGCATCTTTCGTGTATAGTATAAATTCTTACTCTTTTTCCGTCAAGCGCTTTGTCGCTACCTGTTTTCTTCGATTGACGAACATTTTTCTGCATAGTATAATTAAGGAAAAATAAAAGGAGCTATTTTACTTGTATGAATAAACATTTTTTTTCAAAATATAAAGGCATTCTTTCCTGTACCTTGCTGCTTTCCTGTATTTCTCTGCTTCCTGTATCAGCAGATACCTCTTCTTTTCCGTATGAGTTTTCTCTCGGCACCAGGCAGTACAAGGGAACCTACAGTGGAGACACAAATGCTGACATTCCGGAGGGATCCGGCAGTTTCACGCTTGATGATGCGACCGTTATCTCTGGAAAGTTTTCAGCTGGTCTTCCTGAAGGTACTCTCCGGGAAACTACTTCTGACGGCAGCTATTCTATTTATAAAATCTCTGATGGAAAACCTTACGGAAAAAGAAATTACTATTCAAAAGACGGAGATCTTCTTTCCTGTGACTGGTATTACAACCAGCAATTAGTTTCTGAACTTGTTGCCAGTGCTTCAGATCCAGACTACCGGGAATTACTTGCAGACCCAAACAGCTATACACAGCAAATATTTAAAATTTCCGGAACGGTGGACACAATCCTGAATGATCCACTCAATTCCTATTTATTGATCACTGATTCCTCTGGGAATGAGTTTATCTGCACTTACAAAAACACGATTCTTGATCCCTTCAGTCAGGCCTGGGTTCCGAATTTCAATGAAGGGGAAGCAGTTACTTTGTATAGTTTTTTTTCTGGTTCTGAAAATTTTGATACGGATGAACTTCTTCCCTCGGTATCTGGCTTTTCCGATAATCAGCTTACATTAAAACAGCTTTTGGATGGTAAAGAATTTAAGGTCACTCCGACATCTGATGTTCCTTCTGATTCTATTCTGACATCAGAAAAACTTTTTCAAAATACGCTTCCACATTTTACAGTTTTTTATGGAACACTTGATTCTTCTGAAGAAGTATTTGATAATAGTGCTGATTTGACCTATGATATCATTTCCCGTTACCCTTATTTTTATTCAACAGATTCTTACAGCGCAACTGGTACGGTATGTTCTCTCTCAGTCAATTATGAAACAGAATCCGTTACCATGCTGGTGCAGGAAACGCTTTCAAAAAAATATCTTTATACAACTTATTCCTATGATAATAATGCCTTTTTCCCCATTATAGGCGATCAGATTTCCTTTAAGGGATTTGTAAAAGGCAATAAGAAACTGGACTATTTCATAAACGATCAAAATGGCTATCTTTTACTTCCCTATCTGCGCCTCTATACATGTGCCAAACAATAAAGAAAAAACACAGGATTCTCCCACACTTCAGATTCCTGTGTTTTTCTATTTATCTCATAAAGAAACTTTCATACATTACCACCATCATCAGCATTGCAGGTATCCCTGCCGCAATCTTTCTGTACGCCTCCTGGCTGATATCAATTATACATCTTTTGTTTCCCAGGATCAGCATCAGCGGCAACAGCAACGGATAGTAGTATCTGGCTTGAACTCCACTGATATGAGTGGAACCTACCGGTGAATAAGAAAGATATAAAGCACTCCAGATCAGGCCCAGCACCACAAAGAGGATCACTCCAAGGGAAAGCTTATATTTTTTTCCCATTATCAGGCAGTCTTCTTTTCTGGAAAGAAAGGTCATACCAAAGATCCAGGGAGTCAAGATGTAACTCCACCTGGATGGTAACTCTTTCATCCGTCCAAAGGAAGCCAAACCGGGCGTGCCGGCAAAATAACGGCCGAATTCACTGATTATTTCTTTCAAGAACAGCTTCATATACTGCAACGGATAAGTGAGAATACTTCGAAGCTGCAGAACAACATCTGTGTCTCCTCCTCTGGGATCACCTGTCGTTCCAATTTCATCCTTTGCATTCCATATCAGTGTAGGAAGGACAAAAGTCATAAGAACTGCAATCAGCACTGCACTGACAAGTCCGAAAAACAATTTTTTTTGTTTTTTGTCTTTGAAAATTTCTTCCGGAACAAAGTAACATACTGCGATCATCGGAATATAAACCGCCTTTGACAATGACCCAAAGCCAAAAGCCAAAACACTTCCGAGAAGATATTTAAAAGCTTTTTCGCTTTTTTCTTCCAGAACTACCCTCAGCCACAGAACCATTCCCAGTATCATGAACACGTTCAAGGTCACGTCATAGGTATACGTCGTAGCAATATAAACCTGAGTCGGTACCATGGCCAACGCCACAATCAGTTCTTTTTTCTTTGGCATCAGCCGAATTGAGAAAAACATCCCAACAGCATACAAAAGCAGATTCATCAGCTTACCGAGCATAAACAGCCTGTTGAAAGACAGATGAAACAGCCGTCCCAGCCATATACCAAAAGCCTGAAGAAGATATCCTGTATAAGCACAGTTAACGCCAATATTATATTCTGCTGTTCCCTCGTTGGAATGGTATTTATCATTCAGATACTGCGTCAGCAGCTCTTTTTCTTCCGCTGTGTTATAAATATCCTTTGCGAGACGCTCACACATCAGTTCATAGGTATCATTGGTTTTTATAGTTTTACCACCAAATGAGAGCTGATATGCCCGATCAAAATGTATCTGCTCATCCCAGCCATTTTCAATCACTCCCTGAGAAAAAATCGTAAAGCTGCCCACGAGAAGAATAGCTGCTGCCGTAGTCCAGTCCAGATGCTCCAGAAACCATTGTTTCTTCGTAAAAATCACATAAAGAAAAAAAAGAACAATCATCAGAAACAGGAGCCGATATTTATTTAATGCTGTGTAGCTGTAGAGACGAACACTTACCAGCTCCGTTCCTTTTGGAATGGACAATGCCAAAACCTTCACATCTTTATCCAGATTTGTAAAACCGCTCCCCAGTTCCGGCCAGTAGGCATCTGTTACTTTTTCCAGTTCTTCTGTTTTAAATGCATTATCATAACGAACATAAAACGAATAATCCGTTTTTTCCGGTGTATTTAAAATCACCTGCATTTTCTTTATATAGGTTGGCTCTTTCATCAGCAGGCGAACACCATGATACATTTTTTCTACTGTTTCCAGTTCTTCCGGCACTTCCCCGCCTTGTTGATAAAGAATATCGGTTTTTTCCCCTTTTATAAACGTATGATAATTAAATCCTATCAGTTCTATTCCAAAAGCCAGCGCAATAACCAGGACAGCAATCAATACTTCTTTCAGTATTTTTTTCAAAACATCTGTCATTTCAAACCTCTGTCAAGTAAATGTACTCCTATTTATTTTCCACCCAAAATTTTCCTGATTTTTCCGGGAAGCCACAACAGTGCATGTCCCAGACGATAGGAATGAGAATTCTGGATTTCTTCCAGACGCTTCTCATATTCTTTTTTCTGTGTTTCCATTCTTTGTGTTTCTGCTTTTCTGCATTGCGTTACAATGACTTCTCTATGCGGAGAAAGTCCTTCTTTGTAATGCTGCAGCAATGTTTCCATCATAGTCCGGCAGTCTTCGGAGGCTTCCGTAAAGGTCAGCGTTCCTTTAAAAACCTGTTTCCAGGCGGCTGCATAATCAAAGGCTGCAAACTGTTCGATCAGTTTTCTTGCATCCTGCCCTGTTTTTTCTCTGAAACGAGAGTCCTTTAATAAAGCAGCCACTGCATCAGCAGCTCCCTCCACATCTCCCTGCGGCACCGTGATCAGTCCCTGATCTGTCTTATAAAGTTCCACATAGGGCAGATCAAAACAGACGGACGGGAGTCCATACAATCTGCTTTCAATATTGGTACAGGGAAAGCCCTCCACTCTGGAGGTTCCAATACATACGGATGCCTTCTGATAAAAGGCTTCTACATTTTTCTGAAAACCACACAACCGGATGTTTTTTTCCATTTTCTGTGCATGGATTCTTTGTTCCAGTTGTTCTGTGAGCTTTTCATCCCCTTTTCCAACGATCAAAAGCTCTGCTTCCGGAATTTCTTTTATCACTTTTGCCGCGATTTCTACTGCTGCCAGCGGATTCTTTTCTTCTGAGATCCGGCCGACCCAGATCATACAGGGCTTATCAAGACGAGCCATCTTTTCCCTGCTCACCGTAAGGTCAACAGGGTTCGGCATATAGATAACTCGGATTCCCATAGAAGCATAAAATTCCACATCTGTTTTAGAAAGCGTCAACAGGCAGTCGCAAAACCGATACAGGAAAGGCATTTTCACAAAGGTCCTGTAATATCCTTCCATGGCAAATCTTGAGAAAACGCTATGCGTACAAACAACAAAAGGAATCTTATGACCCTTAAGCATCATAAGATCCCAAAATAACATATTTCCAAGATAGGCGTGATAAACCATCCTATCAATCTGCTGTTCTTCTATGATTTTTTCCAGCATTTCTGCTCGCTTCTCATAATTTCCGCTTCTGATTTTTGCACAGTTTGGCAGTACCAGCCGCGCTACTCCATCGGGGAGTTCATAATCCTCTTCACTGGGTTCTTCATCAGTCAAAAGTAGAACTTCATATCCCATAGAGCACCAGAGAGGGATCAGCTGAGAAACGACTCTCTGTACTCCGCCGTTAGAAAGACGATGATAATAGGTGGCAATTTTTTTCACCTGACGGGGAAAAGCTTTTTTCAATTCTGAAGTCTGCAGCTGCTGCGCCAGCTCATCTTCTTTTCCATAATATTTTTTCTCAAGAAAGCAGACTACCTCTTTTAACCCATAAATCTGCGTCAAAAGATCATAGGCACATCCTTTTTCTCGATAGTTCAGTTCCTTTTCCCAAATATTTATCGCCGTCTCAAGATTCTCATTTTCTATCGTTTTTCGGAAATTCAGCAGATCCATAAATGATTCCTTTCAAATACTTACCGTCTCAAAATCTTCTTCGCCACCCGTTTCACCAGATACTTCCCGCTGGAGACTTTCCGGCCAAGCCAGCTTTTTGCACGGTAGCTGAGGGGAAGGAGGACGCTGCCGCCTTTCTGCTCCAGGGCGTTTTTCAGCCAGGCAAGGGAGGTTTTTCTCTGGGCCTCGATGGCTGCGTTCACAGGTGCATAATCGACAGGCTTTAAGAAAGCATCGTTTTTCAGGATATCTTCCGGGCGCTCTGCATAGCGGTTCCAGAGGTTGAATGCTCCCAGGAGAGATTCAAAGCGGGAACTTCCTCTTGCCGGATTTCCGATGGCGATGAAAGGCTTGTTGAAAAGGATCGCCATACAGGTTCCGTGGAAGGAATCGGTGATGACAAAATCGCTGTTTTTGAAATAGTAAAGCCACTGTTCCACCTGGAGATTTTCGATGGTGTTGGGCAGATTCAGCTTTTTCTTATTGGCCGGGAACTTATTGTACCAGCCATCCAGCATATTGATGAGCTTCCGATCCAGTTTTTCGGATACATGAAGAAGTGCCTCTCGTTTTTCCGGTGTCGGATCCAGAATGTAAGTAGCAATATAGGGTTCTTTTTCGTCGAGACCGCAGTTGTCAGCCAGATCACCGAGAACATGGGGATCAGCCATAAGCACCGGATCCAGCACATGATCGGCTTTCACGCCAAAGACCCGGCGGCAGATATCCACACCTTCTTTTTCCCGGACGGAAACGGCATTCATCCGGCGCATGCAGCGGACCGCTTTTTCTGTAAATTCCTCAGGTGCCTGGAAGTCTCCGCTTCCGAAGGAGGTCGCATAGGCGATCTTTTTCTTGTCATCTCCGGCAAAATCCAGAAAATAGCTGTGACCGAAGATCTTGGTTACCCCGTAGTTCCAGAGCTGGTCAGAGCCGAGGACAAAGGCATCACAATATTGATTCAGCTCGCCGATCTCAGACACATGGTAGGACGGACTGATGTCGTAATGCTCCTCCGCAAAACGGATGGAATGACGGCCTTTCATACGCCCGTCATCGGGTTTCAGCCGGGGATAATGTACCATCAGTGTGCTGTAGCCCAGTTTTTCAATGGTCTGCTGCAGCGCATAGTAAGTGGCGATGCTGCCGTAGTTACAGCCGTACCAGACGCCTAAAATTCCCACATCATAATGATCTTTCATATCTCTAACCTGCACTTTCCTGTTTATCGAATCTTTCTCAGAACCTTCTTTGCCAGCTGCTTTACCGGAGCCGGTGTCAGTTTTTTGATGGTTCCCTTGATCTTTGCCTTTTTTCTGGCTTTTTTCACTTCTTCCAGGGAGCAGTTTTCAAGGACAGCATCCACTACCACGGAAAGAGGTGCCTGCCCCCGGAGTTCAAAAAATTTCGCCCGGTCCGGATGGATCCTTGTTTTTGCCCGATAACGGTTATGTTTCACAGCAAAATCCACAGGAACCGGCTCGTCGAATTTGAGTTTCGGCTTGATCTCAGCCCAGATTCGGTCCGCTTTTTCATTATTTAGGAGTACCTCAGAAACACCCAGAGGATCCTTATAGTCCGGATTGTACTTTTCCAGTCCCCAGAAATCGCCGATGGTAAGATCTCCCTGCCGGGGCGGTGCTGCGAAATGACACTGTGCGCAGGATTCTCTTAAAAACAGCGATTTATGGAAGCCTTTTTCAAACGCATCCTCGCTGATATCACTGATTTCCCTGCTGCCGTCCTTTCTGGTTGCCAGACAGACCATACAGTTCTGACCGGCATTCTTGGTACGGAAAAGGAATTCTTTCAGATCGCCTTTCGGGAAGCGTTCTTTCAGGTATTCGTTGAAAACACTCTGGGAAGGAACGCCGTGACAGACGATATCGACCAGGATAAGATTTTCCGTATCTGTCTTTCCAAGATACTTTCTCAGTCCCGCATTCTGGCAGGGTGTTCCGGAAAAGAGTACCGTCTTTCCGTCTTTGAGGTCCTGTTTTACCTGACGGTAGGAAAGTCCCACACGGCTCTGAACGTATTTGGAACGTCGAAGTGCTGCCAGCTCTTCCATGGAGGTGATCCGACGATGCTCGATCTCAAACGCATCATTCAACGCCACACCATAGACCACACCACCATTGTGAAAGACAAATTCTGCAAGCAGGGTAAAGACGGCTCCCGAAGAGCTGACTCTCCGGATTTCGTCTTGTCCATAAGCTGCCCGGCAATCCGGCTCTTTCCGGTTTGGCCGGTCGATCTCCAGTACCGGACAGGTTTTTACACATTTTCCGCACTGGATACAGGTGTTTAAATCCACCTTCGGAAAAACAAAGCCTTCTTTTCCTTCTTCCATGCGGATGGCATCCACCGGGCAGGCATTGGCGCAGGCGGCACAGCCGCAACACTCTGATTCCGGCACGATGCGGATATCTTTTATTTCTTCTGACATTGGATCTACCTCCCGGGGTGTTTTCGTTTAGTTCAGTTCTTCTTTTACCAGTTCCAGAGCTGCTGCGATCACCTTATCCATATCGTAATATTTGTAGTTACCCAGACGACCGCCGAAGATCACGTTCTTCTCCTGGTCTGCCAGTTCCCGGTATTTTTCAAAAAGCTCATTGTTCTTCTCATCATTGATCGGGTAATACGGCTCGATACCCGGTTTCCATTCAGAAGAATACTCTCTGGAAATGATGGTTGTCGGCTGTTTGCCAAACTCAAAATGTTTGTGTTCGATGATACGGGTATAAGGAACCTCACGGTCTGTATAGTTTACAACCGCATTTCCCTGATAGTTCTCCATCTCCAGTTCTTCTGTCTCAAAACGTACGGTACGGTACTGAAGAGTTCCCAGCTTATACTGGTAAAACTCATCGATCATACCGGTAAACAGTGTTTTTTCCGCAATCTCCGGATTCTCTTTGATAAAATCAAAATAGTCGGTGTTCAGCTTCACATCTGCACCATCCAGCATTTTCTCCACGATCTTCGTGTAACCGCCCATAGCAATACCCTGGTAACGGTCATTGAAATAATTGTTGTCATAGATAAAACGGAACGGAAGGCGTTTGATGATAAAAGCCGGAAGCTCGGTACAAGGACGGCCCCACTGTTTCTCGGTGTAGCCTTTGATCAGCTTCTCATAAACATCACGGCCTGCCAGGGAAAGAGCCTGCTCTTCCAGATTTTTCGGTTCTGTAATGTGAAGTTCTTTTCTCTGCTCTTCGATTTTTGCCTGTGCCTCTGCCGGTGTACGGATCCCCCAGAGCTTGCTGAAGGTATTCATATTAAAGGGCAGGTTGTAAAGCTCGTCTTTATAGACAGCCACCGGAGAGTTGATGTAATTATTAAATTCTGCAAACTGATTCACATAATCCCAGACCTCTTTGTTGCTGGTGTGGAAAATATGAGCACCATAGCGGTGTACATTAATGCCATGCACATTTTCCGTATAAACATTTCCCGCGATATGATCTCTCCGGTCGATGACCAGTACACTTTTTCCTCTTTTTTTTGCTTCATAAGTAAAAACTGCGCCGAAAAGCCCGGCACCTACTACAAGATAATCGTATTTCATGTTCTTCTCCTTTTATTTCCTTCGGGCAATCGCTTTCAATCTGGCCTTGGTATTGTCGCTGATCAATGGCCGTACCGTTTTATAAAGCTTCAGTACTGCCTTCATCGCCAGTGATTTTTCCGGCTCCTGATAAGCTTCGTTCCGCACAGGCGCCTCCAGCATCTCTTTCAGCCATTTCTTTGCGTGCTTCCGCTCTCTTTTCAGTATTTCATGTGCTTCCTTATAATCAACAGGCTCCAGAAGTTCCGGCCGTTTCTCGATTTCTTCCGCATCATAGATAAAACGGTCTTCCAGATGGAACAGCCCTGCCAGGGATTCAAACCGCGGCAGTCCTCTGCCTGCATTTCCGATACAGATGAAGGGCTTGCCAAAAAGAATGGCAAAGCTGGCTCCATGACAGGAGTCTGTGATCAGAAAGTCACAGTGGTAAATGTAATAAAGCCAGTCCTCTACCTTCAGATCTTCTACGATCCCGTCCAGATGCATGGCCTTTTTATTCGCTGCAAAATTCTCCGTGTAGCCGTCCAGCATATGGACCATGGGCAGATTTTTCTCTTCTGCCACATGGAGGATTGCTTCCCTTTTTTCCTCCGTCGGATCCAGGATATAAGTACAAAGGAAGGGTTCTTTTTTCTTCTCCCGCTCTTTCGCAGCCCGGGAGGTCTTCATCAGATCCTCAAAAATCTTCGGATCCACCGTAAACACCGGATCCAATACCCGTTCCGGCACGATGCCGAATGTATCCCGCATCAGATCCACAGCGCCGCTCTCCCGGACAGAAATCCCGTCAAATCGTTCCAGAAGATGTTTGGTCTCCTCTATGGCCTCCGGCGGTGCAAAAAAACCCGGATGGCCAAAAGAAGCGGCATAAGAAAGCTTTTTCTTATTATCCGCTGCAAATTTCAAGAAAAAGGCTCCCTGATATTTTTCGCAGATACCAAAATTCCATACCTGGTCAGATCCCATCACAAAACAGTCTGCATAGTCATTGAGTTTTCCCAGTTCATGGAACTGAAAGACCGGCGTCACGGGAAAATGTTCCCGCTGAAATCGTCTTCCGTCTGTGGTAAACAGAAAATCATCCGGTCCGATCCCCGGACGGTCGATGATCACGGTCCGGTATCCATAAGATTCTATTAAACGGTAAAGAGAATAGTAGGTCATGATACTTCCGTAGTTGCTGCTCCACCAGAGCCCTAAAACCGCCACATCGTATTTGGTTGTCTCTGCCATTCGTCTCCCTCTTTTTTCCTCTTTACAGCTCCAGATATTTTCTCCAGAAGTTCATACTTGTAAGCTCATTATAACGTTTTGCATAAGTTTCTTTTGCTGTATCGTAATTTTTATCAATAAACCGCCACATTTTAAACAGACCGATAAAGCAGGAGATCATTCTTCTGGCACTGCGTTTGGTCAGGATACAGTTTCCGTTGGCGTCCGTATAGATCACCTCGGGAATCCGATACATCTTATACATGTTGTTATAAGGAGGCATTACCAGCACTTTATCCTTTTTCGCCGGCAGGAAATAGCCGTTCAGTGTCAGGATCTGGAAATATTTCTTTCCTTTTTTCACTGCTGCCAGTTGCTTCGGATCAGAAAGGACATCCCAGTCAAAATCGGATTCTTTGACTCCCTTATAGCCGTAAAACTCTTCTTTTTTCTGACCTTTATAGTTCATGGCTGCGATCTCTTTATGCAGCGGTTCTGCCTCCTGCTGGATGAACCAGTCCATACCCTTACAGAAATCCTCCACTGCGCGGAAATTCATATCCACATAGTTATAGCGGTAGCGGACAATGTTGTTGATGACCCAGCGTGTGAAAATCTTCTTAAACTCCTTAGGACCATAATCCGGATGATGGATGGCATTGACAATGGCAAGGTTCCGGATATCGTAATATTCCAGAGGTCCCTGCATCTTATTCTCAAAAGCCTCATGCCATACGCAGAGTCCGTTCATAAAGATAAAATGACCATTTCCGATACGCATACCATACTCTACATCATCTCTGTGGATGAAAAGAGGCAGCGGCAGGTTATTTTTATCCAGTGCACTTAACGGATAGCAGGTATACCACCAGCCGGTGTATTCCGCCGGCTCCTGCTCTTCTTCATTCCAAAGCAGATTCTTAAGTTTTCTCATATCCATGTAATGGCGCTGAGCCACGATATTTCCGCGGTTCCAGCGTGCTCCCAGCTCATACTGGACATTCGGTTCATCGATACGCATGATCGAACCGGCCATGACATAATCCTTGTACTCTTCTTTAATCAGAGACAGGAATACATAGTTGACCTCCAGACTGTGCGGCTGGATCACCGCATCATCATCCATCAGAAGCACATGGCTGATATCCTTTGCACTCTGCATCTTCATTGCTTCGATGATCCCACGGGTGAAACCACCTACACCGCCCACATTCCGGTTTGGATTGATCTGTATATAGGGACTCTCGCCGATGATCTTCTCCTGATCCAGAGTCTTGGCATTATCGGAAATCAGCACATAAAGATGGCGGTACAGAGGAGAATCCGGATTTTCCAGAATGGTCTTTTTCAGTACATTCATATTCCGTTCCACATACTCTTCCCGTTTGAAGGTGCAGATATCCACCGCAATGTTTATGTTCATATTCACCGGTACACGGACTTCTTCAAAATATTTCCCCTCCCAGAAGCGGGAACCGTTTGCATTGGATTTCAGACTGAAGGAATAAATGCCTTTGTCCTGTCCGTCACCGAAATCAAACGTAAAGACCTTCGGCTCTGCACTGAGGATCGTCTGCTCTTCCAGGATCTTGGTTTTCACCTGACCTTTGTTTAACACATGATGTTTCAGATAAACCGTAAAACTTCCCTGAAGCTTCAGGCTTAATGAAACGGTCTCAAGAACGGTATATTTTCTCCACTTTCCAATGGAAAAACTGTTGAAAAACGTATTAAAATCAGCTGCTCCTCCCTTATGGAAGATCAGACTGCCGTCCTTTCCGGTCTCTACCAGCTCTTCATCCTTCCGGTAATACAGAAGTTCATCGGTATCAATCTCCTCCGGTAACAGTACCTGCTTAATATCCATACCTTGTTTTTCTCCATTTCTCTTCAATCAATTCTGTTTATTTTTTACTCTTTGTTTCCTTCGCGTCTGCCGCGTCCATTGCTTCCATATATTTATTGCAGACCTCTTCTGCAGGTCCTGCCATCACGGTATCTCCATGATCCAGCCAGAGGGCATGCGTACAGAGGCTCTTTACCTGCTCAATGTTATGTGAAACAAAAAGCAATGTAGTGCCGCCTCCCAGAAGCTCTTCCATTCGTTTCATACATTTCTTACGGAAACGGACATCTCCTACTGCCAGCACCTCATCCACGATCAGAACATCCGGTTTCACTACGGTTGCCACGGCAAAACCGAGCCGCGCTTTCATACCGGAAGAAAAGTTCTTGATGGGGGAATCCAGAAATTTTTCGATTCCTGCAAACTCCACGATCTCGTCAAAATGTTCTGCCATAAATTTTTTGGAATGACCAAGCACCGCACCGTTCAGATAAATATTTTCCCGGGCTGTCATATTCGGATCAAAGCCGGCTCCCAGCTCAATGAGAGGAGAAATACTTCCCCTCACGGTTATCGTTCCCTTATACGGCTTCATAATACCACTGATCGCCTTCAAAAGCGTGGATTTTCCGGAACCGTTGATACCGATGAGCCCCCAGGCTTCTCCCGGACGGATCTTCAGGGAAACGTCCTTTACTGCAAGAAATTCCTGGAACATCAGCTGGTGCTTCAGAAGACGGATCACATACTCCTTCAGATTGTCCACTTTCTCGCTGGCCAGATTGAAACGGATCGTCACATGATCCACATCTACGATATATTCTTCACTCATGCTGTTCCTCCGTCAGATATAAAGGATAAACTTATCCTGTACTTTCTTGAAATAGAAAAGGCCGATGCCAAGAGCCAGAAACGCAATGATCCAGCCTCCCCAGAAAATCCTGGGCCCCGGGAATCTTCCGTAATACACCAGATCACGGAAGCCTGCCACATAGTAGTACAACGGATTGAATGCTTTGATCGCAAGTACCACCGTTGTATTTTTGATACTGTCAAGATCATAGAACAGCGGAGTCGCATACATCCAGGCCGTGATCACAGCCTGATAGATATGCTGCATATCACGGAAAAAGACATTGATCGCTGACAGGAAAAAGCCTGCTCCCAGACTGAAGATATAGATCTGAACCAGGATGATCGGAGACAGAAGAAGATACCAGCTGATCTTTGCTTTGGTGCAGACGATAACGATGAGCATGGCTCCCAGAGAAAAGAAACAGTCCACCAGAGAACTGGTTACTTTTGCCAGTGGGAAAATGTATTTCGGTACATACGTCTTTTTCAGCAAGGTTCCATTTCCCAGGATCGACCTCATAGCCGCCTTCGTTGAAGTGCTGTAAAATTCAAAAAGTGTACGACCTGTGATCAGATACACCGGATAATTTGTGATTTTCCGTTGGAACATCGTGGAAAACACCACAGTCATGACCAGCATGATCAGCAGCGGATTTAAAACACTCCAGACATAACCGAGAAAACTTCTACGGTATTTCAGTTTCACATCTCTTTGTACCAGCTGAAACAGAAGGTCTTTATACTGAAAAAAGACCTGCAGCCGTTCTTTCCAGATACTCATATTTATTTTTTTATCCTTTCTTTCCAGTAAAATGCCAGATGTGCTGCCGGATAAAGAAGATAGCCGCTCTTTCGTAAAAGAAGAACCGGCTTGTTGATCACAGCCGCATAGACTCTGGGATAACATTCCTTTAAGTTTCTATCGAAAGCTTTCATTTTTCCGGGAATGCCCTTGTCATAGGGAAAGCTTAAAAAAATTTTAAAACGTGTAGCTGCCATCCGCCCCAGACTTTTTTCCAGATAAGTCAGGCAGTAGGCCGGTATCCTTTTTTTCTGCTGCTCATCATAATAAGCCAGCAGACGGTTTAAGACTCTGTTATAATTGACCTCATTTTTCTGCATGCTCTTCATATCCATGCTCTGTCCGGCAAGACCAATCCGGTACTGATAGACGATCTCTTTCAGAAAAGTCACTGTCCGCACATACGGAACCGGAAACAGGACATATTCCATGTCCACATAAAAACAATGCTCATCGATCTGAGGCATTTTCCGCAGCAGTTCTGTTTTTATGGTCAATGCATGCATTTTCAGGAAGGTCTTACTGCTGACCTCCGAAAAAGCATACTCTCTTCCATAGTTGACGCCCGGAAAAGGTTCTTCAAATTCCAGCTTTTTCTCTCCGGTCTGATTGTGCACCCAATAATAGCGGTTTACGACAAAGTCCGACTTTGCCGTATGGAGAAAACGCACCAGCCGGGCAAAGGCTGTGCCATCCACCCAGTCATCTCCATCTACCACTTTAAAATACGTTCCGCGGGCTTCCTGGATTCCCCGGTTAATGGTAGACCCATGTCCGCCGTTTTCTTTACTGATCACCCGGAAGATCTCCGGGTATTTCTTTACATAGCCCTCTGCGATCTCAACGGTCCGGTCAGAAGAACCGTCGTTAACGACCAGTACTTCGATCTCCGGCAACGCTTTGGGCTTTACAAAGGAACTTAAGCACTGTTCCTCATATTTTTCAATATTATAAGCAGGAATGACCACTGTCAGAAGTTTATCCATTGGTACTCCCTTTCGTTCTTTATATTAGTATCATCATATTTTAACATATCTGTAAATATACTGTCAAGGAAACGCAGGCTGTGCGCATCTACGAACAAAACAGACCGGGCAGTTATCTTCTCCCGGTCTGTTTTTTATTTTCGCCTGTTGTATTTCTCTTCTGTATTTACCGCTTTTCTGGCAGCACGGGCGCAGGCACGAAGAGGTGACGTCACCAGATGGCCTGTTTTATAAGAGAAGGAATCATAGACATTTCGAACCTCGTACTGAAGTTCTGCCTTTTCTGTTTCCATTCTTTGCCGTAAATCTTCTTTTTCCTGTTCCAGAGCCGCTTTTTCTGCTTCCAGCTGGTGGATCCGGTCCTCATCCCTGTGGATAATGCCCATCTTTTCTATATGGTTCAGATGCAGACAGTTATCCCTCTCATCCTTGAGATCCTGGATACGAAGTCTTAAAAGACTGTCGTAATCCTGATCCATAATGGTCCGGTAGAAATGATACATCCGCTGATTATAGTCATAGTAATAATCAGCCGGCTGATCGGCAATATCCAGTGCCTTGAAAAGGCCCCCCTTCAGCTGGTGGTAAAGTGTCTCCTGCTGCACACTCTTTTCCTGAGAAAGCAGGTTTGCCACACAGCCGTCAATGGCATGATTGATAAAACTTCTCTTTACCTCTTCATAACAGCCTTTTTCCAGAAGATATTCCCGCAGTTTTGAGAACGCCCGATGAAAATCCAGCGGTGTCGCTGTATTCGTACTCTGGCAGTTTCCTGTGATACCCACACGGTAATTTACCAGAAATTCTTTCACAGTCGTGATTTTCTCCGCATTTACCAGGGCAGAGCAGGTGAAAAAGAGATCATTGGTCCGGCGGATTTCCTGGAAGCAAAGCTTCTTCTCTTCCACAAAGGAACGGCGGAACATTTTATTCCACGGCCAGTTGTGGAAGGTATTGAAAATATACTCCGGCATATCGTGATAATCAAATACCTCTTTCTCCGGAAGATACTCTTCCCGCATGGCTGCATGCTCATCCGTGAAAAACTGAAGATCTTCATGCCAGCAGCGCACCTTACAGACACTGATATCCGCCTGTGTCTCGTCCAGACGGTCTGCCATCCGTTCCAGCAGACAGGGTTCAAAGAAATCATCGGAATCCAGGAACATCAGATATTCGCCTTTTGCCTCTTTCATTCCATGATTTCTGGCAGCACCGCCGCCGGCATTTTTCTGCTCAAGAAGATGAAAACGGCTGTCTTTTTCCACATACTCACGGATGATCTCCACAGAACCATCACTGGAACCATCATCCACGCAAAATACTTCCATCTCCTTTAATGTCTGATGCTCAATGCTCTCCAGGCACTGGCGAAGATATTTTTCCGTATTATAGACCGGAAGGATCACCGATACCTTTATCATAAAGAAGCCTCCTTTTTTCTCACCTGTATTTCCAGATACCGTTCAGGGCATAGCTGATAAAACAGCAGAGGGATCTTCCCATTCCAAAGCCCATATAACGGTAGACCTTAAAGGTCATTCCGGCAGATTTTAATTTATTTCCCGACTTTCCCTTTGAAGTCAGGCGATAGTTTAAAAGTGGTTCGTCAATACCTGATGCCGTCTTATATTCTTGTAAGATTTTCAGCCAGGTAATATAATCCTCATGGCTGTCCTCATGCTCCATGGGATATTTCCGTGCCACATCCCGGCGTAAGAGTACGGAAGAACAGTTGATGCTGTTATGGCGGAGCAGATCCTGATAAGTGATCCTTTTTTTGACGGAAATGTATTTTCCCAGTTCTTCTCCTTCCGGTGAACAGAGCCGTCTTCCGGTACAGGCCAGAACATCCTTTGTTTCCTCCAGAAGCTTCAGCTGCTTTTCAAGCTTCTCCGGTTCCCACCAGTCATCTGCATCAAGAAAAGCCACGTAATCACCGGACGCTAGCTGAACTCCCCGGTTTCTGGATGCCGCAGCTCCGATATTCTTTTCGTTTTTCAGATAACGGAGCCTTGGTTCCTCTCCATATTCCTTTACGATTCCCTCGATATCTTCCCCGGAACAGTCATCCAGCACCAGGATCTCCAACGGTACCTCCTGAATCAGAGCGGAATCAATTGCCTGACGCAGGGTGGATGAACAGCGGTATGCCGGAATGATCACGGATACTTTTTTCATTTTTCTTCTTCCTTCCCGGTTTTTTCCTTTGTGGCAGCAGTGACCTGCCACTGTTCCACGCCTTCCGTATTCTCCTTCTGGAAAAGGATCTTAAAGGTCAGAAAAAGAAGTTTGATATCCAGCACAAAGGAATACGTTTCAATATATGTCAGGTCCAACTTCAGCTTGTCGTAGGGTGTGGTGTTATACTTGCCGTAAACCTGGGCAAAGCCGGTTAGACCTGCTTTTACTTTTAAGCGGTAGTCAAATTCCGGTATCTCCCGTTTATACTGTGCTGCGATCTCCGGCCGTTCCGGTCTCGGTCCCACCAGAGACATATCCCCTTTCAGGATGTTGAAGATCTGAGGCAATTCATCAAAGTGAATATTCCGGATCACTTTTCCGACCGGAGTGACCCTGTCGTCATTTTTCATGGCAAGACGGGCGCCTTTTTTCTCTGAATCCACCCGCATGCTCCGAAATTTCAGTACATCAAAAATTTTCCCGTCCTTGGTAAGTCTTGGCTGCCGGTAAAACACGGGACCGCCGTCATAGGCCTTTACCAGAATGGCGATCACAAGCATAAAGGGGGAAGCCAGCACCAGACCAAGAAGAGAAAACACGATATCCATCAAACGCTTCACAAACTGCTGCTCTGCAGTCAGTCCACGGTTCCGGAATAAAAGCAGGCTGGTATCAAACAGATGAATATGATCTGCATGCATAATCATGATATCAGAAATCTTCGGTACACTGTAGCAGCGGATGTTGTTTTCAAAACAGAACTTTAAAAACAGATTTCTCTCATGGGCGGGAATATCTCCCAGAAGCACCGCATGATACTGTAGGATCTTCGCTTTGATAGCCTCTTCTCCTGCACTCAGATGGATCTCTTCACAGATATTGTACTTGTCTTCTCTTGTACCGATCTTCTTCTCCAGATCCCTTGGGCTGTATTTGCCATAGATCATCAGCATCTGTCTGGGCGGATAAAGTCTTGCATAGACCCAGCGCATGAAAAATACCCAGATCACCACTACGATAAGATTGATGCCTGTCATCTGGAGCAGATGGTTTATATTCCTGCCAAACTTCCAGTGACCGATCAGTGCCAGCTGAAGATAGGTGATAAAATTCACACAGAGCACCGACAGGATCTGGGAATAAAGCACTTCAAACACCCGGAGATATCCTACTTTGAACCCTCCGTAAAGCTTATAGAAAAGAAACAAAAGCAGGGCATACTGCGCAATGATCACATAGTTTCCTCTGTGCCAGTAGTGCCTCAGCATATTCTTTTCAAAATGATGATACCACATATATGCAAAAACGCCGATCTGGATCGCCATGATCAGAGTCGAAGCCAGAAACATGAGCAGATGCTTGTATTTTTCTCTTTTTTCCAAGGTCTTCCCCCCTAAAGTAATTTACTATGAAAGTCCCGGGCGACACGTCTGTTAAGATGGAATGCTCTGAACTTGCTTCGTATATCTTACACTAGAATGACTGAAAAAACAACCTTTCAGCCATTGGAAGTTTATTCTTTATGCTTCTTTCCATATGAGGTAAGATATACCACTGCTTCAGGAGTCTCCCCTACTGCCTGGCAGCCGGCCTCACGGATCGTCTCATTGACATCATTCTTTTTATAAGCCACAAGGTAATCCGTTCTGGTTTTCGCAAGTGCTTTTTTCAGAACAGAAGGCTCGGTATTCCGTCCTCCGTAGATTACATCCATGATATCCGACTGATACCGATAGCTCTGATTCTCATCGGTATAAGATCCTGCCGTATCGATTCCAAGCCAGAACATCATTTTGTTTCTTTCAATGGTCAGACGAAGAGACGGATCATACTGTCTCGCCTGAAGATTGTATTCCAGCGGCAGTGCCACCTTCGGCTCTTCTTTCGTACTGTCCCGGTGGATCAGCTCCGCCACGGTCAGAAGATCATCTTCCACTTTATAAACATTTTTCGGAATAGAGATCGTGGCGATCTGTTTGAGAGAAGACTGATTACAGAAAAGTACCAGCCCGCCTACAGCCGCGATCAGAGCCACCCGTTTCCAGCCTTTCTTCAGCCGACTGCCTGTTTCTATCAGGGCATACGCCAGAAAAAACGGCAGAGGTACCAGCCAGAAAAAACGGTAAAACTCCGATTCAAAATCCATTTTTACGATCACTTTGTTCATCAAAAACGGATTAAAAACGGTCAAAAGCAGAACCAACGGATACCAGAGAAAGAGAAACTCCGCTTCTTTCTTCCTATATAATAGGGTCAGTAATACGGCAATCATTCCCAGGAGTACATAGGTCCAGGTTCCCTGATATTTCACAAAGCAGTCAAAGATAAAGCAAAGTCCCTGTTCTGCCACAGATAAACCTCTCATAACGGTCTGTCTCCTTTCCTATTTTGCCACCAGCGTTACGATTCTCAGCTTGACCGCCAGATAAAGCATGAGAACCGCCACATCCGGCAGGATTGCCAGAAACGCACGGATCAGCGGCCGGATCTTCTTTTTTTTCAACGCAGTCGGAAGAATCCCTGCAAACACAGCGGCCGGTACCACGGTCATGGAAGAAGTGCTGAGACAGACTGCTCCCAGTGAAACAAAGAAAAGTGTCCACCAGGCCAGATGATCTTCCGGCTCCCGGTAAATGCGTACAAAAAGCAGAAACAGGAAGGGAATCACCAGCCCCTCCAGCATGGCCTTTCCTTCATATGCCCGGTAAAAAAGAAAGCCGGAAAATTCCTGATTTCCTGCCAGGAAGAAAAAGAATACCGCCGCTGCCAGAAAGGCCACCGCCTTTTTTCTCACCGCCAGAAGATCTTTTCCACGGAAAAGCTCATATCCGAGCTGATAATACACAAGATCTGCCAGAAATGTCCACATGACGGGATTGATCGTTTTGGCAAGGACCATGGGATGCACCTGAAACACCTTTGCAAAAGCCGCCGTATCGAGATACCAGGCAGCTGTCACATAGCGCACATAAAAAACAGAACTTAACAGGCCGGTATAAGGATTGTATCTTCCCAACGTATCGGTATAAAGAGAGGTGCTGATATTGGCGACATAAAATGCTGCATCCGCGGCATTGAGATCATAAGCCGCCACATAGATCATCTGTCCCAGTGTGAGAAGCCCTGCCAGAATACAGATGATTTTCTGGCACCGGAACACTTCCAGTAAATTTCTGGCACTTTTCACCCAGTCTCTGCCGCACAAAAAAACCGCTGCCAGTCCAACAGCTGCCAGGGCTGCGCCCCAGACAACCGTCAAAACGTGCAGCGGTACCAGCAGCAATGTCATGGGCAGAGCCAGGATTTCAAAGAAACCGTAGTAAAGGAAAAGTCCGAGCACCGGTGTAAACAGCGGCGAATACCAGCTGCATCCTTTTTTCCTCCCAAGGATTTTCCGGAAAAGGCTTCCGAAAGCCAGGAAGAAATAAAGATGAACGCACAGACTGATCCCTCCCAGGAACAATTGCTTCATTCTTATCTCCTTTTTCGTTACAGATTTTCGATCGTTGATAAGATCATACCATTTTTTTGTCTTTTCGGCAAGTACTCCTTAACGCTCTACCACGGTTGTTTTTGTGTAGAGACCTGACGGAACGTCTTTCCGCCCCTTGGTAATACCCTTGCCATTAAAATAATAACGTTTTTTATCAATGTAATGCCAGGTGTTGCGGTATATTTTTCCTTTACACGAAGCAAAATACCAGTTATTCCAGTAATAAACCCATTTGCTCCGGATCATGGAACCATCCGTGCGGAAGAAATAACGTTCTCCGTTGATCGTTGCCAGTCCTTTCTGGGCATGACCGTCTTCGTGGAAATAATAACGTTTTCCATGGATGCTCACCCAGCCAAAATGAAGCATGGATCCGGTACTCGGGCGAAAATAGTACAGCTTTTTCTGGATCGTCTGAAAACCGGTAAGACGTTTTCCGGTTCCTTTCTCCTGATAATACGTCTTTTCACCTACTTTGACAAAGCCTTCCGTGCGATAACCATTTTCATCCAGATAATAGATTCCTTCTTCCAGTTTCAGCCAGCCGGATGCTGCCCTGCTGCCGTCACTTCTCTGATAATAATAATGACCGTTTTCTTCCTTCCAGCCCTCCGTTCCGGAAGGAGTCGGATTGGGATCGGGATCCGGTTTCGGATCCGGCGTATCTGTTTTCAGCTTCAGTCCATAATATTTCGCAATCGCGGTCGCATCTGCCACACCCAGCTTTTTGATAGCTGCGTCACTGGAAAAATATTTCTTACAGTCTGAAGGATTGTTTACAAACGCATGCTCTACGATGATTCCCGGGAAGCCGGTCAGGACGCTTCTGCGGATGATCCCGTAATAATCTGCCAGGCTCTTGTCCGGATAGAGCGTGTTGTTCTTGCTTTTCCGTACCAGAAGTCCCAGATTGTTAAGCCCCAGTTTGGAAAGTTCGCTCAGGATTGTATTGGAGAGTGCCCAGCTTTCGTTTTTCAGATCCGGCCGATAATTTCCCGTAGCCACAAAAACCAGCGAACCGCTGACAGAATCCTGGTTGTTCTCCGTGGAATTGATATGCTGGCTGACAAGAACCGTCGCTTTTTTACCTGCCGCATAGTCTACGCGGTCCTCCAGGGACATTGTGGTATCACCGGTTCTGGTCATATAGACCGTCACACCGGCATACTTTTCCAGCTCTGCCTTGGTATATCTGGAGATCTTCAGATTGATCACTTTCTCTTCATAAAGGACACCGTTCCAGGTCCTGTTTGCTCCGGCTTCGTTTCCTCCATGGCCGGGATCCAGCACCACGACGATATTGCTGCCTGCGCCGGAACGGCTGGAGGAAGTTCCTGCCTGAATGGAGGCCGCTGCCAGTGTGGAAGCGATCTCTCCGGCATTCTGTGCCGTACAGGTCTCTACGGATGCTTCCTGTGACTGGCTGAGACCGCCGGCTGCCATGCTTCTTCCGGATGCGATCCCTTTGTCTTCGATCTCCTGCTCCGGATCCAATTTTTTGGTACCGGATGCCTGAAAGAAGGAACTCAGTCGGATCGTCTCTTTTCCGGAAGTCCCGGTAATGGTGACGCTTTTCAGATTTTTCTCACTGATATCCGCACCGGGCACCAGAAAGATCAGATGATTCCCGTTTATCTTCGAACTTTTCACCTTTCCACTGCCGTAATCAAGCGAAGCCTCTGTTACCTTCTCTCCATTCAGGGCAATGACCACACCCGTCTGATTTCCGTTTTCGCTGGGTGTCAGATATACATATTGCAGTTCCGTTGCTGCAGATACGCCAACTGCCGGTACCAACAGCAGCAGAAAAGCCCAGATCAGACACAGCAGTGTTTTTTTTCTGCTCATTTTCGATTCTCCTTTGTAATGTTTTCTTCATAATTCAGTAATAATTCCATTATAGTTACCTCACTTTCGCCTGTCAACAGCGGATTTAATTCTTACATTTTTCTTAAGGGTTATAGAAAATGATTGCATCCCTTCCTCATTTATAGTAAATTAGGTGTGAACAAACATTTCATTTTTTAATAGCCGGCAGACGCCGGTACCGGATTTTTCAAGAGATCCGGAAAGAGAGGGGTATGATATGAGAATCAGAAAAATGCTGCCTGTTCTTTGCATGGCGCTGGGACTGACCATGGCTGCACCCTTAGCAGCCGGAGCTACTGCAGAAGACGTATCAGGCACCACCACAAACACACAGACAGCCAACGAAACAGGCTGGCACTATAATGCTGACGGCTCCCGTTCCTACACCATTGACGGAAAGACCGTTACCGGTTTCCAGTGGATTGCAAACAGCCAGGGAACCAAGCTTCTTTACTACTTCAATCCGGAGAACGGTCTTCTGCTTCAGTCAAGAAGCGCCGGCCGCATCAAGATCGGAAATGATTACTATTACACCTTCGGTCCGAATGGCAACTATGCCATCGCTTCCGCACAGGGCTGGATCCGTACAGAGGGCAATTCCAGAGCTTATTATGTATCCGGTCCATCCAACAACGGAAAGCTTCTTGCCAACCGCGTCGCAAAGATCGGTAGATTCTATTATGGCTTTAACAGCTACGGACAGCGCTGGGTCAAAGAAGGACGCCGCCGTCTGGGAACCAAGGTTTACTATGTGACCTCCTCCGGTTTCCTCCGCACCAACAAATGGCAGAACATCAAGATCGGCGGTGTGACCCGTTCCTATTACTTCAACGCTCAGGGTGAAATGACCGGTCTCTGTAAGAGAGTTGTCAATAACAAGACGCTTTACTACCAGGTAGACACCACAAAGGGAAATTACCCGCTGCAGAGTGTCGGCTGGCATAAGGATTATCTGAACAGACAATACTATGTCACCAGTCTCCGCCGCCTGGCCACCGGTTTCAAAAAGATTGACGGAAAGATTTACTATTTCAACAAAAACAACGGTATGCTGGTAACGAACCGCTGGATCATTTCCAACAAAAAAGCTTATCGTTCCAACAAAAACGGCGTGATCCAGACCGGCTGGTACACCGTAAGCTCCAAGAAATACTACGGTGATTCCAACGGAGCAAGAGTAACCGGTCTTCAGACCATCGACAACAAGACCTACTACTTCAATGCCGCTGGCGTGATCCAGACCGGCTGGAAGACGCTGAAAGGCAAACGATATTACTTCTCACCTGCATACAGCGGTACTTCCTTCGGTATGGCAAGAACCGGCTGGTTCAATCAGGACAACAACATTTATTATGCAAATGCGGACGGTACTCTCCTTACCGGCTGGGTTCTCTACAATAACAACCGTTATTATCTCGATCCCGGAAATGGCGGTGCAGCTGTTCGCAGCAAAACCGTAAACATCGGAGGCATTACTTACACCTTTGATTCACAGGGTCGTCAGACCAACTGGATCCCGGATGGTTCCTACAGTATCAAGGTTGACCGTCAGAGAAATATGGTTGCTGTTTACAAGGGCAGCTACCCCATCAAGGTATTCCTCTGTTCCACCGGTCTGAACAATGCAACACCGACTGGTACCTTCCGTCTTCTGGACAAGCTGAGTATCCACGAGCTGAATGGACCGACCTGGGGCTATTACTGTTCCCACATTACTTCCGACATTCTCTTCCATTCTCTCCCGAGCAGTGCTCCCAGCCATTATGCATTCCCGGCACATAAATACAACCTTCTCGGCCAGCAGGCTTCCCAGGGCTGTATCCGTCTGAGAATGGGTGATGCATACTGGATCTACAAAAATGTTCCCACCGGAACTACCGTAACCGTCGGTGACTACATCATTCCGAATTCGATTTCCAAACCGACTTATCAGACTGTTCCGGAAAGCCTGACCGTAGATCCCACCGATCCTACCGATGCAACAAACAGAAGATACGCACCGGATTACATGGGCTGATAAAAAATCCTCCTGCTTTTCCAGAAGAAAGGCAGGAGATTTTTTAGGTAAAGCGGACATTCGCAATCCGCTTCGCGATCTGCATTCAAAAAACCGGCTGAAGAAAAGCATCTCTGCTTTTTTCAGCCGGTTCGATTTTTTTATTCTATTATTCTCCAAGTCCGGATTCTACTGCCTCTACGATCGCCTGAAGAGCTTCTTTTTCGTCTTCTCCATCACAGGTGAACTCAATTACATCACCGCACTGTGCACAGGCACTCAGGACACTTAAAACGCTTTTTGCATTTGCTGTAAGTTCCCGAAAGGAAAAGGTGATCGTACATTTAAAGCGCATGGCCTCTTTACAGAGGTTTCCTGCAGGCCGTAAATGCAGGCCTGTAGGGTTCTTTATCGTTACCTTCTGACTTACCATCTGTCATTCCTCCGCTGTTTCTGTCTCCGTCTCCGTCACCGGCTCTATCTTTTCCAGATTTACCTTGATGCTGGGCACAGATTCCAGTGCATACCCTTCCGGCAGTTCCACCTGAAGTTCTACGGTATAATTTCCTTCGTTCTGATATTTACTAAGATCCATCGTCACCGAAATGTCTTTTGCAGTGATATCCGGTGCATCTTCGCTTTCTTTGCGGACCTCCACCGGTAATTTATCTGCCGGTGTCAGAACAATCTTCATTCCCTCCGGCTGACCGATAATATGAAAATCAGATACCGGAACACTGACTGTCGTCGTTCCCACTTTTTCTATCTGGATCTTTACAGATACTGCTGTTGCAGAGCCGCTCTCCAGCTTCAACGCTTTCTTGTAATGATCCTGCAGATAATCGGAAAGATCAATGTTCTGCTCAATGGTCGAGGTTGCTCCCGCGTAATTGGTAATCCCTTCAATCACCAGCTCGCCGTTTAAAGCATTCAAGGAGGCCTCCGAACCTGCCAGATTAATGGTAGACGGCGTCAGATCTGTGGAAGTAAGAATATACCCATCTGCCACCTGGATCTGGCTTGTATCCACCTTCAGCCGGATATTCTGCTGTACCTTCCACAAAGTCACTACTGCATTGACTTCATTATCCTTGATCAGTGCACCTTTTGATGTTTTGATCTCCAGACTGTCCATCTGTGTTTTGGAAAGATTGTTGCCATTCCGGTCTGTAATGACTACATCTCCAGTCACAGTTTTGTTTTCACTCAGATTGTTTACATCCACCTGGACACCGACCTTATCGATGGTCTTCGTAATAGAGGTCGGACCGGCAATAATGATGTTTTCACCTTCCCGGATCTTCACATCTCCAAGTTCATACCCACTGGCAGGCTGACCGCTTGTGCTTAAAGAGATCGCATAGGTTTTCTCACTCTTATCCTCCAGCACAAACCGCATGGCCACAGGAAAACACTGTACATTTTCTCTTTTTACTCCGGGAACCGTCACCTCATAGGGAACGGTATTCTGAAGAGTCATATTCTGCATATTGGCACTTACGGTGATATCTGCGGAAGTGATCTTGTCCAACACAGATCTTCGTGCCGTCACATAAACCGTAACATTTCCGCTTTCATCATCATCACGCACCACACTGTAAACCTTTTTCCCATCCTGATTCTGCTCCGCTCTGGCCTGCGCTTCTTCCACATTGGTCATCTGGATCCGCTGCTCCGGAATGACAAAAGCCTTGGTCTTCTCCGGATCATCCACATTGACCACCATAAGCCAGATCAGAATTGCCACAAACACGGAAAGGAGCTTCAGGCCAAGATTATTTCCCAAATGCTTTTTCATCCTTTTCCCTTTCCTTTCCATAATTTGAATTTCTGAGACTCCACGGATTTGTCCTGTGTGACCATCAGATATTTCCGAAGTTCATCCTCCGTGACCGATCGGATCAGTCTTCCGTTTTCAGCAATTGAAACCTTACCTGTCTCTTCGGATACAATGATCGTCATGGAATCGGTAACCTCACTGATCCCCACACCTGCCCGGTGTCTGGTTCCAAGCTCCTTGCTCAGCTCCATATTATCGGAAAGAGGCAGATAACAGGTGGCAGATGTCACCCGGTTGCCCCGGATAATGACGGCACCGTCGTGAAGCGGTGTGTTATGTTCAAAAATATTAATCAGCAGCTGACTGGTCACGATCGCATCCACCTGGATACCGGTACGCTCATATTCCGTCAGCGGCGTATTTTTCTCGATAACGATCAGAGCGCCTGTCTTCACCTTGGCCATTGCCATGGTTCCCTTGATCAGTTCCTCTACCGTCCTGTCGCTGAAACGTTCCTGAATATCTTTCAGTCCGTCAAAGGACACAATGCTGGAAAGCAGCTTCTGCTCGCCCAGCTGTTCGAGTGCTCTTCGCAGCTCCGGCTGGAAAACAATCACCGCAGCAACCATTGCCACGTCCATTCCTTTGGTGATCAGAAATTTGATCGTATCCATTTCAAAGATATATGCCAGCGAAATAAAGAACACCAGCACCAGAAGACCCTTCAGAAGAACCCAGGTTCTTGTCCTGCGGATCCAGATCAGAAAATGATAGATAAAAAAGGACAGGATGATGATCTCAAGGATATCTGTCCAACGGATACTTAAAGTTGGAAGCTGAAGCCATGAAAAATGCATCGTCCAGAAATTTCTTATTGCGTCCATTCATCTTCACTCCTTTCCTGTTTTCGTTTCGGTACTGCCGTCACATAGTAATAATATTCGTCATCCTGAAACCGCAGTTTCTCAGTGCTTCGGTAATCCAGGTCAAACAGAAAGAGCTGCAGAACCGTTCCCACAACGGATGCAGTTATGACTCCAAACACCAGATCCGGCACTGAGACCGGTATTTCCAGTGTAAATACTCCAAAAATCTCCAGCAGAGAATAGATAAAAAGCCCGGTTCCCACGGCCATCTGCCAGGCATAGCGGATCTCCGTACGCCTTACCGTAAATACCACGATCAGCACTGCCGTCAGGGCGATCAGCGTCAGGATCATCGTTCCATTCCCCAGGAAAGCAGACAGCATCGTCTGCATTTCTTCCAGAAACAATTCCTGTGTACTAAGTGAAGCATCCGAAGGAACAAAGCTGCACTGAAGCACACTCTGAAGTCCATAATAACTCACCGTTCCGGCCACAATACCAATCGCTGCCAGCGGCGTTCCCAGAAGACCGAAGGCCACCGGAACCACCAGCGGGATATGAAGAGCCAGCGCCAGCGGTGTCAAAAGAAATGCCAATGCTCCGCCGGGTGCCAGTCCAAAATACAAAAGCACAACCAGAAGAAGGATTCCGCCTCCAACTGCCAGTGCCGGAAATGACAAGCCATAAAGCTGACCTAAGATCACAACAAAACAGATCAGCACCGTTCCATTCAACGGAAGAAAAGAGGCAAGCAGCGCTAGGATCAAAAGCACCAGGATATTTCCAAATACCGGCAGAAAGCCCATAAAATTCCGAATGACAAGAAGGCTGCCAAATGCCAGGGAAAATCTTCCCAGCGCCCGCAGCCATACATCATATTTTCCATAAACGCTCCGCACGATCTCACGGATTTTCTGCACCATGTCCCCGGCTCCTGTTCCGCCCTTTCCTACGGTTCTCCGTGGAAAAGACTTCCTTTTCTTCTTTCTGATACTCTGCTTCCAGGCGGTCAACCAATCTGTCATAGGCACGTCTTCGCTTCTCTGCCTGATAATAACGGATACTGAAGATCACATACGTGAGCAGCAGATAACTTCCGAGACTGATCCCGTAAGCGATCAGGACTCTCTCTGCCAAACCGAGAACATCCATGGAATTGAGACGGTACAGCATTTCATCAAAATGAAGCACCACATAAAAAGCAAAGCCGATCAGGAATGCCAATGTCAGCCTGCAGCCGTTTTTCAGCATCCGGACACCGATATAATCTCCCCGGAACCACTGATCCGTATCGGAAAGTTCTTCTCTATGACGCTTTTCATAAACCGCTATGGCGGTCATTATACGGATCCGGTTTTCTCTTGCCATGCCTTTCTCCTATCGCTTCTGTTTCCTGCATTCCGGCTTCTCTCTCTGTACCGATACAGGCAGTCAGAAAAAACACTGCTTCTGCTCCGGCTTCTTTTAAAACAGCCGCTGCCGCATCCACCGTGCTGCCTGTCGTAAAGATATCATCTACCAGCAGAACTCTACTTAATTTTACATCATATGGACCGATTTTAAAAGCCTTTTTTAAATTCTTTTGCCGGCTTTTTCGATCCAGTTCCTTCTGTTCAGAGGTTTCTTCCCGTTTGCAAAGAAGATCCGGGATCACAGGAATCGCCAGTGCTTCTCCTATCGGAAAAGCCAGAAGCTCTGCCTGGTTAAAACCACGGTAACGCCGCTTTTTCGGATGAAGCGGAACCGGTGCGATCACATCGATCTCCCATCGATCCATTTCTTCCTGTAAAACCGCCGTCATGGCTTCCGCAAAAAAAGCCCCATAGCTTCTTTTGTTATGAAGCTTCAGATCCCGTATGCTTTTTCTGAATTTTCCAAGATAAGGAAAAGCAGCCCTGCCCGCATCAAAATGGCGCCTGTTTCTCAGGCAGTCCTGACAGTATTCCTGCTCCGGCCGAGCCAGCGGCTTGCCGCATTTCAGGCAGAATGGCTCCTCTATGAGCTGCACAGAAGGACGACAGATATTACAGACCCTTTTTTCCTTTCTTGAAAGAAGCTCGCCGCACAAGGGACAACGTCGTGGATAAAGGATCCCTGCAAGCCACCGGAAGATCCGTTTTGTTTTTTTCATCAATCTGCAGAAAGGCTCTCCCCTGCAAGTTCGCGTATCCGCTCTTTCAGAGTCGTATAACGCTTCTGTTCAAAGGTATTATCGATCATCTGATTAAACACAGCCTCACTTCCCACGACCGTCACACAGGATTTTGCCCTGGTCACTGCCGTATAGAGAAGATTCCGGTTCATCAGCATCTGCGGTCCGGAAAGCAGCGGAATGATCACCGCCGGATACTCGCTTCCCTGTGACTTATGTACGGTAACCGCATAGGCCAGTTCCAGTTCTTCCAGCTGGGCAAAGGGATATTCCACAAATTTGCCGTCGTCAAACTCGATCGTCATCTGCTCGGCAAAGGTATTGATCTCGCGGATGATCCCCATATCCCCGTTAAAAATACCCTGCCCCTTATCAATCGGGATCCCGTAAGCACCTCGCGTCTCCCAGTCGATCTGGTAGTTGTTTTTTACCTGCATGACTTTATCGCCCTCACGGAACTTAGCGGAACCGTATTCTCTTTCCCGTTTTTTCGGGTCCGGCGGATTCAGATAATGCTGCAGAATCTCATTTAACCGTTCTACTCCCAGAAGACCTTTTCTCATTGGTGTGAGCACCTGAATGTCCGTCTGTGCCGCATGGACATATTTGGGCAGTTTTTTCTGGATCAGAGTCAGAACCACGCTGATGATCACATTGGCATCTTCTCTTTTCAGGAAAAAGAAATCCCGGCTCTTATTATCCAGTGTCACATGCTCTCCACGGTTGATTTTATGGGCATTCATGACAATATCACTCTCCGTTGCCTGACGGAAGATCCGGTTCAGCCGTACCACCGGAAAGCATTTGGACTCTATAATGTCCTTCAAGACACTTCCAGGCCCCACAGAAGGCAGCTGGTTCCGGTCTCCCACCATGATGAGCCTGGTTCCCGGCACAAGTGCCAGAAGCAGAGAATGCATCAGGTAAATATCCACCATAGACATCTCATCAATGATGACCACGTCTGCTTCCAGTGGATTTTCCTGATTTCTCGCAAAACTTCCCCTGTCTGCACCGTTTTCTGTAACAGATGCGACCTCCAGCAGCCGGTGAAGCGTTTTCGCCTCACAGCCGGTAGCCTCTGTCATCCGTTTGGCCGCCCGTCCGGTTGGCGCTCCCAGCATAACAGAAAGCCCTTCCGATTCAAAATAAGAGATCATAGTATTGATCGTGGTTGTTTTTCCGGTACCCGGTCCTCCGGTCAGCACCAGAAGTCCATGACCGGCAGCCTGAACCACGGCTTCCTTCTGCATTTCATCCAGAACCGTTCCCGTCCGTTTCTCGATAGCTGCCACCTTCGTGAGCACGGCACTCTCTGAAATTTCACAGGAAATGTCCAGATCATGAAGCATTTTTGCTGTATTCAGCTCCACATAATAAGCCTGCGCTCCATAAACACAGACTCTGCCTCCGGTCTCCTTTGCCACCAGCTTCCGGTCCACAGCCAAATCCATGATGTGCTTTTCTACTGCTTCCAGGCTGACACCGAGAAGGTCAACAGTCCGTTTTTCCAGAAGTTCTTTCGGCAGAAAGACATGTCCCTCGCCCATAGCCTGCTGCAGGATATAAAGAAGACCGCAGCGGATCCGGTAATCCGAGTCTGTATGGATGCCTACCTTTGATGCGATCTCGTCTGCGATACGAAAACCCACACCATTGATATCATCCGCCATCTGATAGGGGTTTTCTTTGATCACCTGGTAAATGTTGTTTCCATACTGATTATAGATTTTTACGCCTAAGGTCGTGGAAATACCGTACTGCTGCAGAAAGATCATGGCTTTTCGCATGTCTTTCTTTTCTTCCATCTGAGCTGCGATCTCCCGGGCCTTCTTCTCACTGATGCCTTTGACTTCCGCAAGCCTCTCCGGTTCTTCTTCCATGATCCGGAAGGTATCTTCATGGAATTTCCGGACGATCCTGGCCGCCAGGGAAACACCGATCCCCTTTACCGCTCCGGATCCCAGATAGCGTTCAATAGAGAGTTCATCTTCCGGAGCCTTGATCTTCAGAGTCTCGATATGAAGCTGGTGTCCATAAGTGGCGTGCTCTTTGTAATGACCGCTGATCTCCACCAGTTCTCCGTCCCCGATATAATGAAGCATTCCCACACAGGTGATCTCTTCTCCGTCTGCCACTACATTCATGACAGTATATCCATTGTCCTGATTCCGGTAAATGATATGATCCACATATCCTTCAATGTGCTCCATCAGACATCCAGCTTTCTGCCGCCGGATACCAGCTCCACATAACGTCCGGTTCCAATGACTACCGCTGTCATGGGTTCTTCGGCTGTCATCGTATTGATCCCGGTTTTAGCCTCGATCAGTTCTTCCAGTCCATTCAGAAGGGAACCGCCTCCGGTAAGGACAATTCCTCGATCTACCACATCCGAAGCCAGTTCGGGCGGAGTTCTCTCCAGGATGCTCTGCACGGTCTCTACGATCTGGGAGAGAGCATCCTTCAACGCATCCCGTACTTCTTCCGAATTGACTCGAATGACTTTCGGAAGGCCGCTGATGAGATCTCTGCCACGTACTTCCATGCTTTGCGGTTCCGGCCGTTCCACTGCGGTTCCGATCCGGATCTTGATATCTTCTGCCGTCTGCTCACCGATGAGAAGATTATATTTCTTTCTTACATATCTGACGATCGCCTCATCAAAATCATCGCCTGCTACTTTAATAGAAGAACTTACTACAATACCGTTCAAGGAGATCACTGCCACATCCGTGGTGCCTCCTCCGATATCTACGATCATATTTCCGCATGGTCTGGAAATATCCACGCCTGCTCCGATTGCTGCCGCAATGGGTTCTTCGATGATCGCCACCTCTCTGGCACCTGCCAGATACGCAGCATCTTCTACTGCTTTTTTCTCCACTTCTGTAATCCCACTTGGGACACAGATACTGATCCTGGGTTTCCTGAAAGACATCCTTCCCAGTGATTTCTGGATAAAATACTTTAACATATGTTCCGTGATGGTATAATCCGAGATCACACCTTTTCTTAATGGCCGGATGCCCACAATATTTCCCGGTGTTCTTCCAAGCATCAGCCTGGCTTCTTCTCCGATTGCTTTGATCCTGTTTGTATCTTTATCGAAGGCCACCACAGAAGGCTCCTTCAAAACAACACCCTTGCCTCTCACATAGACAAGGATGCTGGATGTTCCCAAATCAATTCCGAGATCTGCTGCATTCATCTATCTAAAAACGCTCCTTCCTGTATTCCTGTGTGCGGCTGCGGTTTTTCTGCTCCAATACGGAAAATCCTGTCTTCCACCGCGTTGCTTTGCAATCATTATACCCAACTTCCTTTTAATTGAAAAGGGCTTTTTCCCCGTTCCCCCGAATTCATATATTCTTTATCTGATGAACATATTTTGGACACATTTTCGGGGTATAGTAAAACGGTAGCAGCGAAAAGCTGATACATTTCATAACTCACACATCGCAGTGTCCACACGCTGCGGTGTACTCCCTCAAAATATTTTAATTTTTTCTCTTTCCTTTTTAAGCAAGAACGTCCCGGTATCCCCGGGGCGTTTTTGTTTTGCCTGTTCAGAAAAACAGAACATTTTTCTTCAGAAAATTCATTTTTTCTTTTGATGTTGAACACATTTTATACACAAAGATCGGTTATAGTACAATTGTATCAACGAAGAGTTGATACATTTCATAACTCACACATCACAGTGTCCACACGCTGTGATGTACTCCCTCAAATTTTTTAATTTTTTCTCTTTCCTTTTAAAGCAAGAAGCGCTCCGGCAATCCCCCGGAGCGTTTTCGTTTTATTTTGAATGCCTACAGATATTTCTTCACATAACGACCCGTGTAAGACTGTGGACATTCTGCCACTTCTTCCGGTGTCCCTGTGGCAATGACCATACCTCCACGATCACCGCCTTCCGGTCCCATATCAATGATATAATCCGCCGTCTTGATCACATCCAGATTATGTTCGATCACAACAACCGTATTACCGCCTTCTGCCAGCCGTTTCAAGATCTCGATCAGCTTGTCCACATCTGCAAAATGAAGCCCTGTCGTCGGCTCATCCAAAATGTAGATCGTCTTGCCGGTACTCCTTCTGGAAAGTTCTGTTGCAAGCTTGATCCTCTGTGCCTCTCCTCCGGAAAGCTCCGTTGATGGCTGACCCAGGCGGATATAAGACAGTCCCACATCATAAAGCGTCTGGATCTTTCTTCGGATACTTGGCACATGTTCAAAGAAAGGCAGTGCCTCTTCCACCGTCATATTCAGCACATCGTAGATACTTTTCCCTTTGTATTTGACCTCCAGTGTCTCCCGGTTGTAGCGTTTGCCGCCGCAGACCTCACAGGGCACATAGACATCCGGCAAAAAATGCATTTCAATCTTCAGGATGCCGTCTCCGCCACAGGCCTCACAACGACCGCCTTTTACATTGAAGCTGAAACGTCCTTTTTTATAACCTCTGGCTTTGGCATCTGCGGTAGACGCAAAAAGATCACGGATCAGGTCAAAAACTCCTGTATACGTCGCCGGATTGGAACGCGGCGTTCTTCCAATCGGGGACTGATCGATATCAATGACCTTATCCAGCTGTTCCATTCCGAGGATCTCTTTATGCTTTCCCGGGATGATCCGTGCCCGGTTCAGATCTCTTGCCAGCCGTTTATAGAGGATCTCATTCGTCAGCGAGCTTTTTCCGGATCCGGAAACACCGGTGATACAGGTAAAAACTCCCAGGGGAATGTCCACATTGATATTTTTCAGATTGTTCTGGGCAGCACCCAGGACCTTCAGCCATCCCGTCGGCTTTTTCCGCTCTTTTGGCACCGGAATCTTCCGCTTTCCGGAAAGATACTGGCCTGTAATGGAAGCCGGATTCTCCATGATCTCCTCGGCATTTCCCACTGCCACCACTTCTCCGCCATGTTCTCCTGCTCCGGGACCGATATCCACGATATAATCCGCTGCCAGCATGGTATCCTCATCATGTTCCACAACGATCAGGGAGTTTCCCAGATCCCGCAGATTTTTCAGGGTCGCCAGAAGCTTGTCATTGTCTCTCTGATGAAGACCGATGCTGGGCTCGTCCAGGATATAAGCCACACCGACAAGACCGGAACCGATCTGGGTCGCCAGACGGATACGTTGTGCCTCACCACCGGAAAGCGTTCCGGTCGCCCGGGCCAGTGTCAGATATTCCAGCCCCACATCGATCAGAAAACCGATCCTGGCTTTGATCTCCTTGAGGATCTGATGTCCGATCATCTGCTGATGCGGTGTCAGAGTCAGTTCATCCAGAAAAACCTTCAGCTTCTCAATGGAAAGCTCCGTCACCTCCGCGATATTTTTTCCTCCTACCGTAACTGCCAGAGCTTCTTTTTTCAGACGCTGACCGCCACAGGTCTTACAGGGGGTGATCCTCATAAACTGCTCGTACTCCTGCTTCATGGCATCTGATCCGGTCTCCCGGTACCGTTTTTCCATGCTGCGGATCAGACCTTCAAAGGCCACATCATAGATGCCTTCTCCCCTCTGTCCCTTGTAGTGAACCTTCACCACCCGACCGTCCGTACCATGGATCAGCATATGACGGATCTCTGCCGGCAGTTCCTGATACGGAGTTTTCAGATCAAATCCATAATCTTTTGCCAAAGCATCCAGGATCGCACCGGCAAAGCTGTGCTTGTCCGTACAGGACTGCCAGCCCATGGCAGTGATGGCACCTTCCGCAATGCTTAAGGTCTTATCCGGGATCATGAGATCCTCGTCAAACTCCATTTTGTACCCAAGACCGTAGCAGTCCGGGCAGGCTCCGAAGGGATTATTAAAGGAAAAGCTTCTTGGCTCGATCTCATCGATGCTGATCCCGCAGTCCGGACAGGAAAAGCTCTGGCTGAACTGCAGAGTCTCACCCTCCTGCACATCCACCATCGCCAGTCCGTCTCCCAGATGCAGCACGCTTTCCAGCGAATCCGTCAGTCGTTTTTCGATGCCCGGCTTCACAATGAGACGGTCCACCAGGATCTCAATGTTATGCTTTTTGTTCTTTTCCAGTTTGATCTCCTCGGAGAGTTCATAGAGATTTCCGTCTACCCGGACACGGACATAGCCGCTCCTTCTGGCCTGTTCAAAAACCTTGACATGTTCTCCCTTTCTTCCACGGACCACCGGTGCCAGAAGCTGGATCTTCGTCCGCTCCGGCAAAGCCATGATCTGGTCCACCATCTGATCCACATCCTGCTTTTTGATCTCCTTGCCGCATTTTGGACAATGCGGGATACCGACTCTGGCATAAAGAAGACGAAAATAATCATAGATCTCTGTCACGGTTCCTACGGTAGAACGCGGGTTACGGTTCGTCGATTTCTGGTCGATGGAAATGGCCGGCGGAAGTCCTTCGATACTCTCCACGTCCGGTTTCTCCATCTGTCCCAGGAACTGTCTGGCATATGAGGAGAGCGATTCCATATACCGTCTCTGCCCTTCCGCATAGATCGTATCAAACGCTAGGGAAGACTTTCCGGAACCACTCAGGCCGGTTAAGACCACAAACTCATTTCTCGGAATATCCACATCGATCTTTTTCAGGTTATTGACATTTGCTCCCCGGATGCGGATCATCTGCTTTTTATCTTTTTCTGCACTCATTCTTCTATCTCCTGTAACTGCTTCTTCAAAACGATCATCCGGTCACGCAGCACGACAGCTTCCTCGAAATTCAGCTCGGCTGCCGCCTGCTTCATCCGTTTCTGCACATCCTTCAGTGCCGCTTCCAGTTCTTTTCTGCTCATGGATTCCGGATCTTTTTCCTGCTTCTTCGGCACTTCCTCAACTTCCTTTGAAATGCTGATGGCATCCCGTACGGCTTTTTTGATGGTCTTCGGCGTGATGCCGTGTTCCTTATTATAAGCTTCCTGGATCGCCCGGCGGCGCTTTGTCTCATCAATCGCCAGACGCATGGAATCCGTCATATTATCGGCATACATGATAACATGGCCTTCCGCATTCCGGGCCGCACGTCCGATGGTCTGCACCAGAGAGGTCTCGGAACGGAGGAAGCCTTCCTTATCCGCATCCAGGATTGCTACCAGCGAGATCTCAGGAATATCCAGTCCCTCTCTCAGAAGGTTGATACCTACCAGCACATCAAACACATTCAGACGCATATCCCGGATAATCTCCGTACGCTCCAGGGTATCGATGTCAGAATGAAGGTATTTCACACGGATACCGATCTCTCTCATATAATCCGTAAGGTCCTCTGCCATCCGTTTGGTCAGAGTCGTGATCAGAACCTTGTTTCCTTTTGCCGTTTCCTTATTTACTTCACCGACCAGATCATCGATCTGCCCTTCCACCGGACGAACCTCCACCTCAGGATCCAGAAGTCCTGTCGGACGGATGATCTGCTCTGCCCGCAGAAGCTCATGTTCCGCCTCATACTCTCCCGGCGTCGCGGAAACAAAGAGGATCTGATCGATCCTGCTCTCAAATTCATCAAAATTCAGCGGCCGGTTATCCTTGGCAGACGGAAGCCGGAAACCATACTCCACCAGAGTGGATTTTCTGGACTGATCTCCTGCATACATCCCTCTGATCTGAGGGATCGTCTTATGGGACTCATCGATGATGATAAGAAAATCGTCCGGGAAGAAATCCATCAGCGTATTGGGCGGCATCCCCGGAGCCAGACCCGTCAAATGTCTGGAATAATTCTCAATACCGGAACAAAAGCCCGTTTCCTTCATCATTTCAATATCAAAATTCGTCCGTTCTGCAATTCGCTGCGCCTCCAGAAGCTTGTCCTCGCTCTTAAAGTAGCGGACCTGCTCTTTCAGCTCCTCTTCGATATGGATCGCTGCCTCTTTGATCTTTTCCATGGGAGTTACATAATGGGAAGCCGGGAAGATCGCTGCATGCTCCAGCGTCCGCTTTACCGTTCCCATAAGAGGATCGATCTCCGTGATCCGGTCGATCTCATCCCCGAAAAATTCCACCCGGACTGCTGTATCTGAAGATTCTGCCGGAAAGATTTCCAGCACATCTCCCCGCACCCGGAAGGTACCGCGGTGGAAATCCATATCATTCCGGTCATAATGAATATCAACGAGCTGATGGATCACCTCATCCCGGTCTTTTTCCATTCCCGGCCGCAGGGAGATCACCATCTCCTGATAGTCTACCGGGCTGCCCAGGCCGTAAATACAGGACACGCTGGATACAATGATCACATCTCTCCGCTCCACCAGAGCCATTGTGGCTGACAGACGGAGTTTATCAATCTCGTCGTTTGTAGAAGCGTCTTTGGCAATATAGGTATCAGAAGAAGGCACATAAGCCTCCGGCTGGTAATAGTCATAATAGGAGACAAAGTATTCCACTGCGTTCTCAGGGAAGAATTCCTTAAACTCACCGTACAGCTGTGCTGCCAGTGTTTTATTGTGGGCAATGATCAGCGTTGGCTTGTTCAGCTGCTGGATCACATTCGCCATGGTAAATGTCTTACCGGAGCCTGTCACTCCCAGAAGGGTCTCCGCCTGATTTCCCTCCCGGAAGCCCTTCACCAGTTCCGCGATCGCCTGGGGCTGGTCTCCGGTGGGCTCATATTCAGAATGTAATACAAAATGGTCCATAGAAACACCTCCTGCTATCTTCTGTTTCAGGGCGAACTTTACCGTCTGCTCTGTACTCTGTCTTCCGATTATAGCAGAATTTTTTTTAAAAGTATAGGGGTGTTTTCGAATATTTGTTCTGTGCTTTTTTATGTGTTTTTATATGCCCACAATCACGAGGTAAAATATAATTTTTCTAGTTCTCTATTTTCTCAACGATATGGTATAATACGCCTCAGGTAATTACCAAAAGATATTATACGAGGAGTGACATACATGGAATTAGTAAATGGACGGCCGGAAAATCCGGTCGGGAGACTGGAAAAAGAAATCCGGACTTATGATTTTCTCGATAAACTGAAGATTGATTATCAGAGGATCGACCACGAAGCAGCCATGACAATGGAGGACTGTGAGGCGGTCGACAAGGTTCTTGATGCCACGATCTGTAAAAATCTCTTCCTGTGCAACCGGCAGGAGACCAGGTTTTATCTCCTGATGATGCCAGGTGATAAGAAATTTAAGACAAAAGAGCTCTCTTCCCAGATTGGCTCGGCAAGACTTTCTTTTGCCAAAGATCATTATATGGAAGAATTTCTGGATATCACACCGGGCTCCATGAGTGTGCTGGGACTGATGAATGACAAAGAAAACCGGGTACAGCTTCTGATCGATGAAGATGTACTGAAAGGAGAATTGATCGGCTGCCATCCCTGCATCAATACTTCGAGCCTGCGCTTCCGTACCGAAGATCTGATGAAAAAGATTCTTCCGGCCATGGGACATGAGGCGGTGTTTGTAACACTGGGGCTGGAATGACCATTATCCGGCTCCTGAATGAAGCAGGGAAATCCACAAAGATCCATCGTTCACATGAAAAAGATCCACCGCACACGCAGCACTGTGTACGATGGATCTTTTCTTTTTTTATACGTATGGTCACACGTTTTTTTCCGTGATCCTGCCATCCAGATCCCAGAGATCCTCCCATCCACGGGCACCTTCCCAGAGGAAAACCTGTCCTTTGATGAGACGGCAGTTTTTATCATCTTTTGTAATGGCTTCCATCTCTTCTGCGGTCAGCGGGTCTTCTGTCACACAGGTAAGATTGGACTGATACTGGGTCTCCTTAACAGAGAAAGGAATGGGTACCTGCCCCCTCTGAACCGCCCATTTGAGGCAGATGTTTGCCGGATGAACGCCGTGGGCTTTGGCTGCCGCTGCTACGGATGGAAGCTCGGAATCAGCTACATCCTCTGCTGTGCGGTCTCGCTCAGGCCGGGACGGAGAACCCAACGGGCAGTAGCCGATGGGTAAAATATCATGCGCTGCTGCATAATCAAACAGTTCCGGCTGTTGGAAGGAGGGATGAAGTTCCATCTCCAGAGCCGCCGGTTTGATCCGGCAGAGCGGAAGAACAGCCTCCAGTTTCGGAACAGTCATATTACTCATACCAATGTAACGCACCAGCCCCTGATCCACAAGTTCTTCGCACTGACGCCAGGTTTTCATAAACTCCTCCACAGAAAAGGGCTTTGAATCCGGGTTTCTGGAATCGCCGCTGCAGCCCGGTGCATGGTAGTTCGGAAACGGCCAGTGGACAAAAAACAGGTCGATCGTCTCAAGTCCCAGGTCCTGAAGGCTCTGACGGCAGGACGCTCCTACTTTCTCATGCATATCATTCCATACCTTGGAAGTGATAAAAAGATCCTTTCGCTCTACAACGCCCTCATCAAACAGACGTTTCAGAACCTGACCGATCTGGGCCTCATTCTGGTAAACAGCAGCACAGTCAATGAGACGGTAACCAAATTTTACAGCTCCGTACACGGCCTCGGAAATGGCTTCCGGACCATATTTGTCAGAACCGAAGGTGCCAAGGCCAACGGCTGGGATTTCCTCCCCTGTATAAAGCTTCCTTTTGGGAATCTTGTTCTGATCCATTTTTTCCATGCTTCTCTCCTTATCCTCAGTCGTTGAATACAATGGCTACTTTACCGCATTTTCCGCCGGCCATGAGACTATATGCCTCACCTGCTTTTTCCAGCGGAAATTCATGGGTGATGAGGTCTTCCGGATGGATGTTCCAGCGGACGAGACGCTCCACCAACTCTTCCATTCTCCACAGAGACGTCACCCAGGAACCGTAAATGGTCTTCTGGCCGTGGATGATATCCGGACTCGGATTGAAGGTACAGGTTCCGCCCTCACCGACGAACGCGATCTTGCCCCATTCTCTGGTGGCACGGATGGCCAGCTGCCTTCCCGGATCGCTGGCAGATGCATCGATGGCTCTCTCCACTCCTTTTCCTCCGGTTGCTTTGAGGATCTCATCCAGTGCATCCGGCCCCGGTTTTACTACCAGATCAACAAGGCCCAGTTTTTTCGCCAGATCGATCCGGTAATCGTTCATCTCTACACCGATGAGCTTGTTTGCTCCCAATGCTTTTGCCAGCATCAGTGCAGCCAGGCCTACCGGGCCAAGACCTGTTACCAGAACCGCATCATTTCCACTGACACCGATTTTTTCAATTGCTTCATATACCGTTCCGAAACCGCAGGCTACCTGTGCACCGTCCTTGTAGGTAAGCTCATCCGGAAGCTCGATCAGATCTTTTTCGTCTGCCAGGATGTAAGGAGCCATGCCACCGTTTCTCTGCCAGCCATAAGCCTGGCGGAATTTGCTTTTACAGGAAATGTAATAACCTCTCCGACAGTCATTGCAGACGCCGCAGCCTGAAATGTGGTAAACGATCACACGGTCGCCTTTTTTAAAACGTTTCAGTCCTTCGCCTTCTTCCACGATCTGTCCGCAGGGTTCGTGACCTGCCACCATTCCGGGGATATACCCCTCCGGTCCTTTTCCGGTATGCTCCCTGTAAATGCAGCGGATATCGCTTCCGCAGATGGTTGTTGCCTTTGTTTTGATCAATACCTGACCGTAACCCGGCTTCGGAATCTCAAAATCTTTCATCTCCACGGTAGAATTTCCCGGAAGAATCGCACCCTTCATCATCATTTTTACTGCCATACCCTATGTACCTCTCTTTCTGCGTATCCTTACGCTTTGTAAACCCTTTTGATACTTCCAGTATAGCTTTTTCAGAAAAGATTACCAGATGGAAACCTGTCTATTTTGCATCAAAAATGTCGTGTTTTTGAAGGTGTTTTGTGTTAGAATGGAGCAAGAGGATTTTGAATCATTTCATCGATTTTGAAAGTGCCAGCAGCACCAAAAAATCAGTGGGAGCCCATTTGCCGGACAACTCATGAATGATACCAGGGGTAACGGCTCATGCGTTTCCTTTTTCCTTATTCAAAGCCGGGAAATTTTCAGAAAAAGAAAGGAGCTCTCCATGCGTACTCTTTACAATGATATGGATATCCGTTTTTCCCTGGACGGCGTATCCTTCCATGCGTTGAATATTGTTTTTGAACATTTTGAGCGGACGATCCCGGCCCACGCCCACGGAAACGGCTGCTACGAGATCCACTATATCTCCTCCGGCCGGGGAAAACTAAAGGCCAACGGCGTCTATTATGACCTGACACCCAATACCCTCTTTGTCACCGGTCCCCACATCGAGCATGCCCAGACCCCGGTCCCGGATGATCCGATGGAAGAATACTGCGTTTATCTGAAAGCAGACAGCAGTTCCCACCTGAAAAAACAGGCGGCCATCCTTCCCACTTTTCTCGGGACTCCCTTCTGGATCGGGCAGGAGCGGCAGGGAATCTATTCCCTCATGATCCAGCTTTTTGATGAGCTCTCCCATCGCTACACGGGTTTTCAGGAACAGGTACAGCTTCTCCTGTCCCGGCTGGTCATTCTGATGGTCCGCAACTATGAACAGCTCCGGATCTCCCCAACGGTTTTTGCCCCCAACAATCTGGCCGATTCCAAATCCGTGATCATCGAGGAGTATTTTCTGTACGAATACCAGTCTCTTTCTCTTTCCGACCTTTCGAACCGGCTGAAGCTCAGTCCCCGCCAGACCCAGCGGCTTCTGATGGATTTTTACGGAAAAACCTTTCAACAAAAAAAGGCAGAAGCCCGTATGTCGGCCGCTGCCATTCTGCTTTCTGATCCAAAGAAAAAAATTGCCGAGATTGCAGAATCTCTAGGGTATTCTTCTGCAGAGCATTTTTCCTCTGCTTTCCGCCGGTATTATCAGGTCAGCCCGAGAGAATACCGGAAAAAGCAGCAGTCTTAAGATTTTTTCACACAGCTTTCCCGCTCAATGAGCTCCACCGGCGTATAAAACGTCAGTGAATAATCCCTTCCTTTGATCTGGGAATCCAGTGCCATCGCTGCTGTTTTTCCAAGAAGTGACATATTCAACCCGACGGTTGTCAGCGGCGGTGTCAGATAGCTGGTGTAGGGAAGGTTATCAATGCTGACAACAGAAACATCCTTTCCTACCTGAATCCCACTCTCACTTAAAGCCCGGTAACCGCCCAGGGCCAGTTCATCTGATGCATAGAGAAGGCCTTTGGGAAAATTGCCCTCCTCGATAATCTTTTTCGTAATCTGATAGCCGTCTTCTGCTCTAAACCATTCCGTGATCCAGACATTTTCCGAAGCATCCAGTCCCTTTTCCTGACAGTAACTTTCATAAAACTTCAGTCTTGCATCCTTACACGGAAACTGTTTTCCGTCTGTCAGCCTCGTCAGATGGTCTTCTCCCCCGACAAAACCGACTTTTCCGTCCGTATTCTGACGCAGATAGTCCATCGCCCGGTAAACGACTTCTTTAAAATCCACCTGGATGGAATCAAAGGCCTGTGCCGGAGCCGGATAATCGACGATCACTTTATAAGGAATCCCTTTTACCAGTTCGTTCTCCGGATCCACGGAAAATTTTCCCATAATAAAAAGTGCATCCAAGCCTTCCAATTGTTCATAAACTGCTTGATGAAGATAACAAAATTCCATCTGCATCGTGGGATTCAGCCGCTTCATCTCATTCATAACATTGTTTATAATCGCTTCATAATAACCATTATCCAAATTACTTCTTGGAAAACCATACGCCAGAATTCCGATCTTCATTGCCCGTGCGATTCCCGGTGTCCGCTTTGGTGCTTCTTCCTGTTCCAGCTTTCTCCGGATGTTCGCATACCGACGTTTTTTTCCCATTTCATAATTCATTTCCGCTGCGGTACTTAAGATTTTTTCTCTGGTTTCCTCTGCCACGGAAAATTCCGGATCCTGATTCAACACCCGGGATACCGTAGCCTTGGAAACTCCGCAGGCTTCCGCAATATCATTCAGCGTTGCCATAGTTTCGCCTTTCCCTTGTTTAATCTTCTTTTTACTATACCATATCTCATTCTTTACCCGCAAGTATGTTTAACCACAAAACTGCCCTGCATCCAAATGGCAGCCCGGCTCTTCCCGGTACCCGACCATTTTTTCTGCACGGCAGTCTCACAGTTACAACTTTTTCAGTTTTTCATTCCGGTAATGGCAATTCCCTGAATGATCTGTTTCTGGAAGAAAATATAGACCACCAGAACCGGTACAATGGAAATCATGGTTCCTGCCATCAGAAGCGGATAATCCGTTGCATAGGTTCCTTTGAAGAAATTCAACAGCAGCGGTACCGTAAAGGTCTCTGTCTTGTTCAGGAAGATCAGCGGATACATGAAGTTGTTCCACTGGCCCAGGAAAACAAAGATTCCAAAAGCAGCCATAGACGGTTTGATCAGCGGCATGATGATCTTGAAGAAGATCTGCGGAACACTGGCTCCATCGATAATGGCAGCCTCCTCCAGTTCATCCGGCAGGGAAGCGGTAAACTGGCGCATCAGGAAAACGCCAAAGGCGTTGAACAGGCTGGCCGGGAGGATTAAGGACCAGTGGGTTCCCAGAAGTTTCAGGTTTTTCATGATGATAAACAGAGGGATCATGGTTACCTGAGACGGGATCATCATCGTCGCAAGAAACAATACAAAAATCACATTATGGCCTTTGAATTTCAGCTTTGCGAAGGCATAACCGGCCATGGATGCCGTCAGAAGCTGTACTACCACAACGATAACCGCAATGTAAAAACTGTTGAAATACGCTCTTCCAAAAGGCAGGGCTGCCAGAGATTCCGGATAGTTTTTCCACACGAAGGGACGTGGAATGATGGTTGGCGGAACCGCAAAAATCTGTCCCATACTTTTCACGGAGCTTAAGGCTGTCCATAAAAAAGGAAGCACCATAATAACCGCCCCAAGACTGAGGGCAAGATAGAGAAGAACCGTTGACGGTTTTATTTTTTTACTGTTCATAGTTCACCCACCTTTTTGATCCATACATCTGAACCATTGTAATTGCCAGGATAATGACAAAGAGAATCATAGAAGCCGCACAGGCACGACCCATCTTAAATTCCACAAACGCACTCTGGTAAATGTGATATACCAGCGTATAACTTGCCTTTACCGGGCCGCCCTTCGTCATGACAAAGGCCTGGTCGAAAACCTGGAAAGAGCTGATGATCGTATTGATCAGCACGAAAAACAGCGTCGGAGAAAGCATGGGAATAGTAATATGACGGAAACGCTCCCATTTGTTTGCTCCGTCGATCTCTGCCGCCTCATAATAAACCTCCGGAATATTCTGAAGACCGGCCAGAAGAAGGACCATATTATAACCCACATTCCACCATACAGAAACGATCACGATGGAGAACAATACCATATGGGTATCGGTAAGCCACTTCGGGCCATTGATCCCAAAAACTGTCAGAATGGAATTCAAAAGGCCGAAATCTCCGTTCAGGATCCAGGTCCAGATTACACCTACGGATACGGAACCTGTTACCACCGGCATGAAATAAAACAGCCGATACAGGGTTTTTCCCTTAATCTTCTGCACAGCCAGGGCCAGGATCAGAGCCAGAACGATATTCAGCGGAATATACATGATGGAATAGATCACGGTATTCACCAGCGCTTTCTGGAAATCCGAATCCATTGCCTGATTCACATAGTTTTTGACACCAACAAATTTCATGGTATTCGCAATTCCGTCCCAGTCATGAAAACTGATGACGAAACTCATAATCAGCGGGATCAGAGCAAAGACCAACAGTCCGATGAGCTGCGGAGCTACAAATACCCATCCCCACATTCTACGTTTTTTCTGCATGATTATTCTCCTTGTAATGAAAAGAGCGGCCTTTTGAAAGACCGCTTCTTTCCTTTTCTTGTTGCTTACTGATTCTCAGCGATCACTTCTGCTGCTTTTTCTTCTGCTTTTGCCAGAGTTTCTTCTGCGTCTGCTCCGTTTACATAAGCTTCCTCAAAGACTGCCTTGGTGGCATCCAGAAGTCCCGGATACAGACCATCTTTTGCACAGTCATCACCAAGAGCCCAACCGGTCGCACGAACCTCAAGGATATGTTTCACATCAACAGGAACATTGGAATCCAGCATCATATCATCCAGGCCGGTAACAGAGGGAACAGAAGTTCCAACGCCGGTGATTCTGGCTTCCTGGCCCTGGGTTCCGCAGTAGAAGCTTGCGAACTCCATAGCCTCTTTCACATGCTCAGATTTTGTATTTACAGAAAGGTATCCACAGCAAACCTGAGAGGGGCTGTACTGAGAACCGTCTTTGGTCGGATACGGAATGTAATCGAAATCAATTCCTTCTTCATAGAAGGTCTTGGTCAGCCAGCGTCCTGCTGCGATGAAACCGGTCTGACCGGACATGAACATAGCATCTTCACCCTGGCCAGCTGGAAGAGTTCCGCCGTATACGAACCGGCCGTCATTGATGCGGTCGCAGACATACTGGAAAGCTTCCTTTGCCTTGTCATCGAATTTGTACTCATCACCCTGCCATACGGTTCCGCCGTTAGCGAATACCCAGTTGTAAAGACGGATGGTATCGCCGGACTGGATCATTCCGCTCTTTCCATTCTCTTTCAGGGTGTCACAGATCTTATCGAAGTTATCCCAGGTCCACTCTCCTTTTTCAAACAGAGACTGCGGATCCTCAAGGCCAAGATCAGCCATCATTTTCGGGGAATAATAGAGAACTACCGGGTTACAGTCTACAGACAGACCGTAAACGCCTTCGTCATTTCTTGCAGCACCCCATACGCCCTCACCGAAGTCCTCTTCTTTTACATAAGAATCATCGGTAGCAAGGAAATCTTTCATATTGGCAATGGTTCCGTTTTTCACCAGCTGGCTCATAACGGTATCCTCTACGAAAATAACATCTGCTGCGGTTCCGCCTGCCAGCTGGGTGATCAGCTGCTGGCTGTATCCGTCACTGGGAGATGCCTCAAAGGTTACATGGATCTTATCCTGTGCCTCGTTGAAAGCATCTACTGCCTGCTGATAAACCTTGATCTCGTCTGCATTTCCTCTGGAAGTGTAAGTGATCTCCACTTTGTCCTCATCTGCTTTTCCGGTTACTGCTGTTGCTCCAAGCAGTGTGGTAAATGCCATGACGCCTGCCATTCCAAGAACCAGTTTCTTTTTCATTGTTTCTGTTTCTCCTTTCATTTACTAAAAAGTAGTTTCGAATTTCGGAAAAGTTCTCTATTGCTTTAGCAAAACATTTCCTTTGTTGATGAGACCAATATAGCACTTCTATCCAGTTGTGTCAACACTTTTTTTCGGTTTTTCGTTATTTTACCCACTAAATCTTTTATTATTTTCTATTTCATCAAACTATTTTTAGTAAAACTATTGTTTTTCCATTTCATTTGTGATATGGTAAACGCAGAATAAATCAGGAGGTTTTACTAATGAATATACCACAGGTAAACTTTTCTTTTCGTAAACTTAAAGCAACTGCCTCTTCTTCGGAAGAAAAGAACGGGATCCTTACTTTTCATTATACCTTTCAGCCAGATGCGACAGCTGTCGATGATTTTCCAGAGCGTATCCAGCTCTCTTCTTCTTCTCTTCCTTATATCCGGTTCCGTATGACCTTCCCTTCCCTTGGCATCCTCGGTACCTGGATGGCGGATTCCGGTTTTTCCAAAAACATCCGGGCTGACTGGGCTCACGGCCAGGAGATCAACTTAAGCCACTCGGCTCCTGTCGTCTGCTTTTTTGACGGAGACGACAACAACTGCCTGACCCTGGCTCTTGGCGAAGCTTCCCGGGATATCCTTCTTTTCCCCGGGATTCATGAAGAAAATGGAGAAATGCTTCTGGAAGCAGCTGTCCTTTTGTCGGAACCCCTTCCGGAGAACTATTCCCTTTCCATTCGTCTGGATGGCCGCTCCCTTCCCTTTTCCCAGGTTTTAAGAGAGATTTCTGCCTGGTGGGATCAGGAATTTCCGGATGCTCCCATGCCTGTTCCGACAGAAGCCCGGATTCCCATGTACTCCACCTGGTACTCTTATCATCAGGACATCTCCGACAAAACCCTTTCTCTGGAATACGAGGAAGCCGAGCACCTCGGAATGAAAGCCGTGATCATAGACGATGGCTGGCAGACTTCTGATAATCACAGAGGATACGGCTACTGCGGGGACTGGGAAACCGCTCCGGAAAATTTCCGGATTTTGCAGCTCATGTAGAAAAAATTCATTCCCATCAGATGAAATGCCTGCTCTGGTACAGTGTTCCTTTTGTCGGCCGCTATTCCAGGATCTGGGACCGTTTTTCCAGCAAGCTTCTCCATTACGACGAGGAACAGCACTGCGGAACCTTGGATCCCCGCTATCCGGAGGTCCGGGAATATCTGATCTCCGTCTTCGAAAAAGGTATGAAGGAATGGAAGCTAGACGGTTTCAAACTGGACTTCATTGATTCTTTCCGCACCTATCCGGATACCCCGGCTTTTTCCGCTCCCATGGATCACGCGGAAATCCAGGATGCCGTTTATACCCTGATGCTTCAGATTTCCCGGCGGCTTCAGGAGCTGAATCCTTCTCTTCTGATCGAATTTCGCCAGAATTATATCGGTCCCCAGATGCGCCGGTTCGGAAACATTTTCCGGGTGGGCGACTGTCCTCTCTCCGGCCTCAACAACCGGGTGGGCATCACAGATCTGAAGCTCGTCAGTGGAAATACCGCCATTCATTCCGATATGCTGATGTGGCATAAGGAAGAAAGTCCGGAAGACGTGGCCATTCAGCTCATCAACTGCCTCTTTGCCACCCTTCAGATCTCCGTCCGTTTAAAGGAGCAGACCCCGGAACAGAAAAAAGTTCTGACCCATTATCTGAACTTCTCCAGTACCTACCGGGAAATTCTTCAAAATGGTACTTTCCGGGCTCACGAGCCGCTGGCTCTCTATCCCTTCCTGGAATCTTTCAACGAAAAGATCTGGATCGGCGCTGTCTATCAGAAGGATCGGATCATCCGCTGCCCTGAGCTTTCCGCCCGGCATGAAAACATCCTTTTCAACGGTACCAGAGGCCAGGAGATGACCCTTTCCTTCTCCGCTCCGGGGCTTTTCTCCATCCAGATATGCGATTGCTTTGGAAACATCACAGAGGAAATGAAAAAGGCTTTTACCGTCGGTCTTCATACCATCCCGGTTTCCCCGGGTGGATCTATCCGCATCTGCCCGGAAACATAATGTTTCCCGACACGAAAAGAAGCTCTCCTGGGAATTTCTTCCTCAAAGAGAGCTTCTTTTTCTTAAAATCTGCTTTACTCTAAAACAATAGAAAAAGCTGTCTGCGGAATTTTACTCCGTAAACAGCTTCTTTTTTCATTGTTATCAATTCCCACTCAGATATTTCTCAATTTCCTTCATGGCTTCTTCTTCGTCTGTTCCATTGGCGGAAACTACAATACTGTCGCCATAATTCAGCCCCAGAGTCATCATTCCCATAATACTCTTCGCATTTACATGACGCTCTTCACTTTCCACATAAATCTCACTGTCATACTGGCTGGCCACCTGTACAAGCAGTGCCACCGGACGTGCCTCAAGACCGTTTCTGATTTGGATCATCACTGGTTTCTTAATCATAATATTACTCCTCCTTACTTCCTCTCAGCGTTTCCGCCAAATTACTTAGTTTTCTTAATCTATGGTTGACTCCTGATTTTCCAATGGGTGGGTTATGCATAAGCCCAAGCTCCTTTAAAGATGCGTCGGGATTTTCCAGACGAATCCCCGCTGTCTCCAAAAGTTCCTCAGACAGTTCTGAAAAACTGCCCGCTGTCTTCAGAAACTCAATATCCTCGATCTGCTTGACCGCTGCACTGACTGTTTTATGAATATTTGCAGTCTCGCAGTTGACTTTTCGATTTACGGAATTTCTCATTTCTTTAAAGATACGTACATTTTCCAGATCCATCAGTGCGACATGTGCTTCCATAACATTCAGCAAATCTACGATCTGTGCACCTTCTTTTAAGTATACCACAAAATATTTCTTTCGGCACACTATTTTTGCATCCATATCAAAGCTGTCTATGAGCTCCTGGATCTGTCTTGCCTTGCCTTCTGTGGAACAGACGATCTCAAAGTGATAAGCTTTCTTCGGATCACTCATGGAACCGGTGCTTAAAAAAGCTCCCCGGATAAATGCCCGTTTACAGCATGTCCGCTGAAGCAGTATATTATCCGCTGCTGTCAGGTTTTCTCGGATCTCCATATGTCCGTCGATCAGCTTCAGTGCCTGGAGCACACGCAGAGCATCCTCATGTCCTGGTACCAGGATCGTATAGATCCTGGTCTTCTGAGGCTTCTGATGCTGCCGAATAGAGATCTCCGGTTCTATATTAAATATTTTTTGCAATAATGTAAAGCATTTTCTCGCCACAGGCAGACTGTCGGTCTGGATTTTTACCCGGTAACGGTCGCCGCTGGTGATCACCACTCCGCCGCACATCCCCATGATCGCTGCCAGTTCCGCAATCTGGCAGTGCCTGGCCGTGCTGACCTTCTGTGAAAGTTCCTCTTTTATTTCTCCGGAAAATGACATTTCCTTCACCTCGACACATCCCGGTGTTCCAGCCGGACTCCATACTCCGGGCAGTTGCTCAGAGCTTCAAAAAGCTTGTTTGCCAGAGTCACCGAACGGTGTTTGCCGCCCGTACAGCCGATACCGATGACCAGCTGGTTCTTTCCTTCCAGTATATAATTGGGAATGAGAAATTCCAGCATATCTACCAGCTTGTCCAGAAACGTATGGGAAAGCTCATATCCCATAACAAAATCCTGTACCTCTTTATCATTCCCAGTCTTGTATTTCAGTCCCTCTACATAGTAAGGATTGGGAAGGAAACGAACATCAAATACCAGGTCGCAGTCACTTGGAATCCCGTATTTGAAACCAAAGGACAGTACCGTGATCATCAGGTTCTTAAAGTTCTTCTCACCTGCAAAGATCTGTTCCAGAGCTTTTTTCAATTCTCTGGTAAGAAGCTGGCTGGTATCCAGAATATACGTGGCATTTTCTTTCAGATAAAGAAGCTTTTCCCTTTCCTGACGGATCCCGTCTTCCACACGCCCCTGCTTCGCCAGAGGGTGCGTTCTTCTTGTCTCTTTATAGCGTTTGACCAGAACCTCATCACTGGCTTCCAGATAAAGGATCTGATAGGCAACACCGGAGGCCTTCAGATGCTCCAGAACGGAAGACATCTCATCCAGAGAACGGCCATTCCGGATATCTACACCAACAGCCACCTGGCTGATATCGCTTCCGGGTGCATGGGCAAGCTCCGCAAATTTCGGAAGCAGAGCAATGGGAAGATTATCCACACAAAAGTATCCCATATCCTCCAGCATTTTCAGGGCTGTGGATTTTCCGGCTCCTGACATTCCGGTTACAATGACAAATTTCATTTAAACTCTCCCAACATCTTCACTTCCGGCTCCAGACGGACACCGAACTTTTCTTCCACACGGTCAGCCACTTCCTTCATCAGAAGCTGTACTTCTTCGGCAGTGGCGCCGCCTTTGTTGATAACAAAACCGCAATGCTTCTCGGAAACCTGCGCTCCGCCGACAGAGAAGCCCCGAAGCCCCGCATCCATAATCAATTTTCCTGCAAAATAGCCTTCCGGCCGTTTAAAGGTGCTTCCTGCACTCGGATATTCCACCGGCTGCTTGCTCACACGCTTTTCCTTCAACTCTTCCATCACGGAACGGATCTCGTTCTGATCGCCCTTTTTCAGGCGAAGAGCAGCTCCCAGAACAAAATAATGTTTCTTCTGGATCACACTGGTCCGGTATCCCAGCTCCAGTTCTTCTCCGGAAAGCCTTAAAAACTCTCCGTCCTCTGTCAGAACATCGCTCCAGAGGATGATATCCTTCATCTCTCCGCCATAAGCGCCTGCATTCATAACGACTGCGCCCCCCAGGGTTCCCGGGATGCCGGAGGCAAATTCAAGCCCGGTCAGTCCCTGTTCCGCCGCCTGATTGGCCAGACGTACCAGAAGTGCTCCCGACTGGGCATAAATGGTTTCCTCTTCTATGGTGATATCGGAAAAATTCTTAAACAGCTGAATGATAACGCCCCGGAACCCCTTGTCTCCCACCAGGAGATTGCTTCCATTTCCGAGAACAGCAAAGGGGATCTCTTCCTCTTTGCAAAGCCGGATCACCTGACGGATTTCCTCTTTCGTATGAGGTGTCACAAAATAATCTGCCGGACCGCCGATCCGAAAGGTGGTATGACGGCTCATGGGCTCCTCTGTGACTACTTCCCCGCTACCGGCTGCCCGGCGCAGGTGCTCCAATAAATTCTGATCACTTTTCATGTTTATTCTCCTGCCGCAAACGGGCAGACCTCTGCCCTGTGCGTTTTCATGACTCTCATCATACAACAACAAACGGATTTCTTCAAGTATAAAATTAAGAACGGCACTCCGAAGTCTACCGGAGTGCCATATCAGTTCTTTTCTGTTATCTATTCCTATGATTCTTCTTCAGAAAGAAGCTCTTCCGTTTCCTCTTCTTCCCTTTTTCTCACCGGAATCGCTGCTTCCATTCCTTCTTCAGCAGGAATCGGTATGAGACGCCGCTGATTTTCCAGGATCTGGGTCAGGAAAAACAGTGCCAGGCAGAGCACGCTTAAGATGGTGCCCTCCCAGAGTCCGGGAGCCGTATAATCCAGAGAGATCTCATGACTTCCCTCAGTAAGATCGATCCCGAGAAGTGCACGGCCCACGGCATAGGTCTCTACTGTTTTTCCGTCTACCTTTACCTTCCAGCCTGTATCATAGGGGATGGAAAAGAGAAGTGTTCCGTCCTGATCCGCCTGGATCGTGCCGCGGATCTTTCCGTCAGTCACATAATAACGGCCGTCTTCACTGTCTGTCACCAGTTGGGAGGAAGCCAGTTTTTCATGAACCAGCTCATACTCCTCGTTGGAGCAGATATAGACATTAGCTGTCACGCTGCCTTCCTGACCGTCACTGAACTCGCAGGTCACAGTGGCCAGCTCATCCTCATCAAAACAGCCAAGATCATACAGATGATCGTTGTATTTATCATAGGATTTCGTATAATCCGGCGTGGAGACCGTGATCTTTTCTGTCTTTCTGGTCACCTCCAGATAAGCCTGCATGCCTGCCGGGATCACAATGTCATAGCTTCCGCCGTCTGTCATCTCGATGCTCTGGTTCAGCGTATAAAGTGGTCCCTCATTGACTGCAAGGGCTACAAACTGATTCTGGACATCTGCTGCACTTCCGCTGTCAATATCCCAGTCCTTGATATCGGAATCCACCAGAAAACCGATGGAAAGCGCATTGTCATTGCGATAAAGAGCCAGTGGTTCTTCATAATCCACCTGTTCCATCTGATAAAGCCGATCCGTAATGGTCTTGGATTCCACATATTTGACACCGAAAATATCGTTAAAGAGTTTGGTCAGCCCCACGTAACCACTCTTGTTTGTCCTGGCCTCCATGCCAAGAGCCTTACAAAGATCTACGGTAGCTGCCGGCATCGTGGAAGAAAAAAGCATGACGCCATCTCCTCCCATGAACATATCCGCATTTCTCATACGGGTGCTGTCGATATCGCTCCGATAGAAGCTGCTGCCTTCTTCATTTCTCGCCATCAGTTTTTCATAGGCGATCTGGTCATCCAGATACGTCTGACGGCTGACTGTCCCGTTCATGCAGACCCCGTAGACAGCGGTAGCCGTCATCTCCGCCACTCCAAGGAAGATCAGGACTTTTTTAAACATCTGTTCTTCCCTTGCTTTTCTCACCAGCCCATAAAAAAGAAGAAGTACTCCATAGACGGTAAGCAAAAGCTCCGTTGACAGGTAAACGTAAAATTCCCGTTCTCCAAGCCCCGTCCACCAGGAATATCCGGTGAATGCCAACGGAACTGCAGCCGCAAGAAGCACTCTCGTACCGGAAAGATATCTGACATGCCAGAGTGCCTGATGTGCCATGATAAGAAGCATGGCAATATAAAGGAAAGCAAACCGGTTCGGCAGGCCGTTCTGGGTATGAAAACCGTGCCAGACGAAATTCAGCACATTCGTATCAAAACTCAGAAACAGGAGCACGCAAAGTGCCGTTTTGGCGAGCCGTTCCCGGAGACTCACATATTGATCCAGAAGAAAGAGCACTGTCAGTACCAGGGTCAGTACGCCACAGAAAGCATTGAGCTCATACTGATGATCTGCAATGTTGATCGGATCCACAAAAGCAAACTGACTGGTCAGCTGAGACGCATCGTGAAGATAAAACTTCGGCGGCCACGGAAATTTGTTTTCCGCCGATTCGGTGATCCCCAGTCCCAGAAAGGCGGGAACCAGCATGATGGCCGCCATCCCGCCGGAAAGCAGTGCATACCAGCCAAATGTGAAGGCACTGGTGAAAAAGCTTTTTACTGTCAGTCCTTTCGCGCTGATCCACTGTACCAGCAGATAAAAGCAGGAAAACAGGCAGAGCATGAAACCGATGTAATAATTGCAGTACAGGGCATAAAAGAGGGAGACGCAGAACAGTTTCCCGTTTCCGCCTTTTACGATCCGTTCAATACCGAGCATGATCAGCGGCAGCATGGCAATGCTGTCAAACCACATGAGATTAAAATAATAACCGATCATGAAGCTGCTGAGTGCATACATCGTACCAAAGAGCACCGGGAAATAGCTTTTCCCTTTTTCCTTATAAGCCAGGTACCAGCTGAAGGTGCCGCCGCAGAGCCCAAGCTTCAGGACGATAAAAAGCGCCATGACATCCATCATATTCCGCTTCGGGAAAAGAACCAGCAAGAAGTTCATCGGACTTGCCAGATAATAAGCGATGGTGGCCCAGAAATTAAACCCAAGACCACCTCCCATGGAATAGAGGAAGTTCTCATTATTCACCAGCTTCTCATGAAATTCCGTGAAAAAAGGCAGATACTGATGAAGGGAATCAATGATCAGAACGCCATGGTCACCAAAGGGATAGACCAGATTGACTGCAAAACTCACTGCCACCACAACAGCCGGAATCGCAAAACCAAACGCCGCACACCGGCGGATGCGTTTTTCCTGAAGAAGCTCTTCCTGTGTAAGTTCCGTCTTTGTTTCTTTTTCTTTAAATACAAAACATTTGCTGAACACATAGTTCAGTACCAGTACCACCACCTGGATCAGGAGTTTACCGATCATATCCGGTACACCAAATACACAGCAGAGGATCACCACGCCGAAAATCTCGATAAACATGGTACTTAACCGCATGCCGATGAATTGTCCGGCTTCCACCAGAAGCTCCCGTATTCCCCTGGTCCGACTCTCAAAAACAAAGAGCTTGTTCACCACATAGGCAAACAAAATAGACAAAGAAATGGAGAGAAAGTTGGCAACGGTAATATCGATTCCCAGAAAATGCCGGAAAACAGCATAGGAAACCAGATTCACAAGGGTCGTGCATCCGCCGAAAAAGATATAGCGGATGGCCTGATTCTGAAACAGTTTTTTTATCCAGTTTGTCATCTTGATACCTCTCTTACATGCTGCTGCCATCCAGAAGCATCACACAACTGTCTCCGGACAGCAGCAAAAACTGTTCTTAGTATACCTTCCTTCCTATTAAAATGCAATCAGTTTTCCCTTAACTCTTTCTGAAGACGAAGAGAATAGAGGATCTTTTCCTTTACTTTCCGGCCGGTGAGCTGTTCCAGTGCTTCCGTATAATAATTCAGCTGCGGGGCATATTTCTGCAAAAGTTCCTCTTCCGCACCTTTTTCCACGCGGTCGGTCTTATAATCCACAAGGATCAGTCCGTCTGCTTCTTCAAAATAAGCATCCACCACACCCTGGATCAGAAGTGTGCGCTCTTTTTCCGCCTCCGGATAGACCCTGTCAGCCGGGATCGCATAAATAAAATGCTGTTCCCGGAAAAGACAGCCTTCCCGCTGTGCCTTCGCCATCCGTTTTCCAAGCGTTTCTCCTGCCAGCTTCCGGATCCTCCGGCAGTCAATGCAGGCGGCTTCCTCTTCCGTCAGTCTTCCTTTGGCTTTCAGTTCTCTCAGCTGCTCTCTGACTTCCGCCAGGCTCTCCGCCCGGTTAAAGTCCAGATACTGCAGGAAAATATGATAGGCTGTTCCTCTGGCTGCTCCCCGGACAGGCGCTTTTTCTTTCAAAAACTCCGGAATGATCTCATCCACCTCCGGAAGAACCTCTTCCACGATCTCTGTACTTTCCGGGCTTTCGTTCATTTTTCTGGCATTCTCTGCCGGAACCAGCCAGTCAGCACTCCAGTCCTTTTCTTCATCCGCTGCTGCTTCTTTCAAAAGCGGTTCCTCGAAAACGTTCTCCCAGGCTTCCCAGTCCTTTTCTTCTTCCGGTCCGTTTTCGTAGAGAACCTCACTTTCCTCCTGAAGTTCTGTTTCGCTCTGCCGTTTCAGCTGGGAAACAGTCAGCTTGACCGGGATCCTCGGACCGTTCTTTTCTTCTTTCATGCGCTTTTCCAGGATTTCGTGGAACACCGGCTCATAGATCTCATCCGGCCGAAGCAGATTCAGCCATTGAAGATCCAGTGCTTTTTCCGCTTCCTGTGTGACACCGCCGGCCAGAAGTTCCTGTACCGTCACTCTCTGGAGGGAAAACGGCGTACTCCAGACCGGATCTTCTTCTTTCCGGAAGACCCGGTCATATCCAAGCTTTGTCAGAAAAGCCTCCGCACTTTCATATTTGAAAAGCACAGGCATCAGAAAATCGAGATAACCGCCGGCTCCGGAAAGATTCTGATAGGAAAGACCGTATTTCTGCGGAAATGCACTCTGACACCAGCGTTCCACCTTTTTCTCCAGACCGGAAACAGCACCTGTCAGGATCAGTTTTTCCCTTGCACGGGTCAGTGCCACATAGAGTACACGGATTTCTTCTCCCAGATTGTCATCGTTGAGTTTTGCCTGGATACAGCGCTTGAAAAGAGTCGTCCGGCGGATCCGCAGCACAGGATCCACCATATCAAAACCAATGCCAAGATCTGCATCCAACACCATCCGGCTTCTGGTATCCATCCGGTTAAACTGCTTTTCCAGTCCACCAAGGAAGACGACCGGAAATTCCAGTCCCTTGCTTCTGTGGATGCTCATGATCTGGACAACGTTCCGGTTTTCTCCCAGACTCCTGGCTTCTCCGTAATCCACATCGTATTTCTGAAGGTTTTCAATGTAACGGATGAAGTTAAACAGTCCACGGTAGCTTGTCTTCTCATAATCCCAGGCCTTCTGCACCAGCATGTTCAGATTCTGGGCACGCAGTTCTCCCGCCGGCATCGCTGCCGCTTCTTCTGCATAGCCTGTCACATCAAAAAGATACCAGAGCAGTTCATGGATTGGCGTAAACGTCGCCTGCTGCCGGAAGTCCTCCAGCATTGCATAAAAATCCTGCAGCTTTTTGCAAAGCTTCTCATCCGCTCCGTTTTCCAGATACCAGCGGCAGCTCTCATGAAAGGTCTTTTCTTCTCCCGCGCTGCTCTTGATCAGAGCCGTTTCTTTTTTGGAGAAACCGCCGATGGAGGAGAGCAGCACCGCCGCCAGCGGAATATCCTGGCTGGAATTGTCGATGATCTTGAGCAAAGATAAGACTACCTGTACCTCTCTGGCGGAAAAATAGCCGCTTCTGGTACCTACGTAAACCGGGATTCCCATGGATTCCAGCACTTTTCCGTAGCTCTCAGCAAAAGCAGCCGGAGAACGGAACAGGATCACGATATCCTTAAATTCCACTTTCCGCATGCCACCCGTGGTCTTATCAAAGATCTCTTCTTTGCCGACCATCCGTAAGATCCGCTGACCGGTCATCTCTGCTTCCAGTTCCCCCGGTGTCATCCGGAGCTGCTCCACCAGGCTTTCTTCTTCATCAAGATCCAGCAGAAGGAGCTCCGGCCGTTGAGCAAGCGGTTCCGTTTCCGGATAAACAGCGCCCGGATAAAGGGCGGTTTCTGCCGTATAAAGAATTTTTCCCGGATTTTCCCGCATGATCTCCCGGAAGATCTCATTGGTAAAGGCCAGGATCTCCCTGCGGCTCCGGAAATTCTGCTTCAGATCAATACGCTGGCAGTCCGAATCATCCAACGTATAGTCTTCATACTTTTCCAGAAAAAGCTCCGGTCTTGCCAGACGGAAACGGTAAATGCTCTGTTTTACATCTCCTACCATAAAGATATTCCGTATTCCTTCATGGACTCTGGATACTGCCGTCAGAATGGCCTCCTGCACCAGGTTGCTGTCCTGATACTCATCGATCATGATCTCCCGGAAACGGCCGGAAAGCTCTTTTGCCGTATCCGTAGGCTTTCCTTCCTCATCCACCAGAATGGAAAGTGCCAGATGCTCCATATCGTGGAAATCACAGAGATTCCGTACCCTTTTTTCCTCCGTAAAGGCTTTGGCAAAAGCAAGCGTCAGCTCCACAAGAACCTTCATGGGACGGCCTGCCGCCTGCATATCTTTAAATTCGGTTTCCGGAGTTTCTGCAAAATACTCTTCCTGAAGCGCTTTGATCTCCGTTTTTACTTCTTCCCGGATGGCTTTGACCTGGTTCTTCTTGTTTTCCCGGATCGTTTCATCCTTTTTGGACGAAAGTCTGGCCCATTTTTCCATGGAATGGATCGCCGTATAAAGCTCCCGGTAGGACGCTGTTCCCTTGAGTTTTTGAAAATTTTCAAGATCAGAAACGATCGCCGGTTCATAGATATAAGGGCCTCCTGGTTCCCCACAGATGACCAGTGCAGTCTCCAGCAGGGCTTCCAGATCTTCGATCCGTTCTCTTGCGGAAAGAAGCCAGCTTTCCAGCCAGGAAGACTGTTCAAATTCTTCCATGGTGGCAGCCGAATAGACTGCCAGGCATTCCTGCAGCCACTTTTCCGGATAGGGATGGCTCATGGAAAACTCGTAGAGCCGGAGGATCGAATCCTCCAGGATCTGATCATTCTTTCCTGTTGCCACACATTCTACAAAATGCCGGAATTCCGGACTTTCCTCCTCAAAACGGCTCTCCAGCAGTTCCTGTACCACCTGTGTCCTGAGAAGCTTTCCCTCTCCCTCATCCATAACCCGGTAATTCGGATCCAGACCAATGACATGAAAATAATTTTTCAGGATGTAGCTGCAGAAGCTGTCGATGGTGGTGATCTGGGCACTCTGGATCAGCGTAAGCTGTCGTGTCAGGTGCTCATCCTCTTCTCCTTCGGAAAGCTTCTTCTCAATGGCTGCATTCAGACGCTCCCGCATCTCTCCTGCCGCTGCCCGGGTAAACGTTACGACCAGGAGTTCATCAATATCCACAGGACGGACCGGATCGGAGATCAGGCTTAAGATCCTCTCAATGAGAACTGCCGTTTTTCCGGATCCTGCTGCCGCAGAGACCAGAAGATTCCTGTTTCGAAGGTCTATGACCTTCTTTTGGTCAGGGGTCCAGTTCGTACTCATTTCATCTCCTCCTCAATCTTTTTCAGTGCTTCATCCGCGCTCAGCTCCTCTAACCGACGGAATTTCATATTTTTATCCTTTTGATCAAAACCACAGACGCTGCGGAAGATGCAGTAATCGCAGGCCGTCTGGTTCTTTCTCTCATAAGGAAGCCGTTCTGCCCTTCCTTCCAGGATCCCGCTTCCGAGCTCCTGCATTTTCTTTTCCGCATAGGCAGACATGGCCGCAAACTGTTTTGTAGTGGCCGTGCGTGAGGCCTTTCCAAGAGAACCGTCCTTATTGACCGAAACAGGGATCACACTGGAACTTCCGCTTAAAAAGCGATCCATGGAGCGGACGATCTCTTCCCTGCTGTTTACCAGGCCGTTGACCTTCAGTTCCTTCAAAAGCTGCTTCCGGATCTCTTCCGGATCCTCATCCCCGGAAAGCTCCAGCAGCGGATCTTCCACATGATAGTAAAAGATCCCCGCCGGGATCACCGGCTTCTCTTTTTTTGTCCGGCGTTCCAGTTCCAATGCTGCATTTAAATAAACCATGAGCTGAAGCTGCAGGCCATAATAAAAGGCCGCCAGGTCAAATTTCGTGTTTCCGGACTTGTAATCCACCACTTTTACGAAAACTTCTTCCTCATTTTCACAGTAATCGATGCGGTCGATCCGGCCTTTGAGCTTCATTTTTGTATCGCCCGGCAGATCCAGATTGACGGCTTTCAGATTTTCAATGGCAGAAAAAGGCACCTCAAAGTTTCCCGGCTCAAACAGACCGCTCCGGATCTGAAGCAGCAAGGCCCAGATCGTCCGTCCCATGATCCGGCGAATCCGTTTTATGGCATAGGCACTCCGGCTGTCCTTCTTAAGTCCGGGACTCCGGATAAAGGCCGCCGCCTCTTCCACCGCTTCCTCGGTAAGCTTCTCCGCCTCTTCATCCGGCAGGTCAAACCAGGTCCAGTCGCTTTTTTCCACCTTTTCCGAAAAAAGCTCCAGCGCCTTGTGGAAAAGATTTCCCATATCCACGGGAGCAAATTCCAGTGTCTCCCGTTCACTGAGCCGGAGTCCGTAACGCAGGAAATGTTCACAGGCGCAGGAAGCAAAGGTCTCCAGACGGCTCACACTGTTGGTCAGTATCGTGCCGTAAAGAGCTTTTGCCGCCTCTCTTCCGATACCGGAGTCCTGCTCTCCTGAAAAAGCCGCCTGAAGAAGGCGATCCACTTTTTCTTTCCATTCGGGATTCTTCCGGTACCAGAGATAAAGCTCCTGAAATTCCGGTGAAAACTCTCCGTTTTTCAGCTTTAAAAGTCCTTCTGTCAGGCAGGAAAGTCCATTTTTCGGTGTCCATACTCTCTTTTTAAAGGACCGGTCCTCATCTTCGTCTGTCACCGTCAGCTTCGGAAAAAGCTTCTGCAGCCGCCCCACCACATAGGAGGGCCGCATGGCTTTTCCTTCCTGATCTGCCTTTGCCATGGCCAGATACAGTCTCCTGGAAGGCTTGGTAAGATGAAGGTAGAGATAAAAACGCTCCACAAAGCTGTTTTCCCGTGTGCCCGGAGCCAGTGTCACGCCCTGATCTGACAGAAAGCTCCGTTCTTCTTCCGAAAGGATGCCGCTTCCTTTACCGGAAGAAGGCACGATCCCTTCATTGAGCCCCAGAAAGATCAGTACCTGGATATTTTTCAGACGGGTACGCTCCATATCTCCCACCAGAACTTCATCCAGGGACGGCGGGATCAGCCCCACCCGGCTGTCTTCAAAACCGGCTTCCAGAAGTTCTTTGTAATCCTTCAGACTGATGATCTCGTCGCCTAAAAATTCCACCATTTTGTCAAACAGGCTGATGACCGTACCATAGATCTGATGATACACCTTTGCCTCATCCATTTTGCCCTGTTTTTCAAAATCTTCCTCCATTCCGGCAAGCTTCTGCTGAAGCTTTTCGCCGGCAATGAAGCGATACAGGCTTTCCGTCCGCTGACGCACGGTGAGCTTTTTTCCACGCATGGCTTCACAATAGGCTTCCGTCTTTTCCAGAAAAACCTCACGGAAGGCATTCAGCCGCGGCAGATCTTCTCCGGAAAAGCTTCTGGTCTCCTGTGTCCATTCTTTTTTCCACTTAGCATATCCCCGGATCCCGGCTGCCAGGACATAGTTTTCCACATCATCCAGACTCTCCTGGTGAATGTCCAGAAGACCACAACGAAGAAAACGAAAGACGGTTTCATAGCTAAAATCCCGGATCAGCATTTCCAGAGCCGCTTTTATAAATTCCAGAAAAGGATTCAGCAGAACCCGCTTCGTTTCATCGATAAAACAGGGGATCCCGTATTTTGGAAAGATCCTGCGGATCTCCCTTGCATACGTCTCCATATCACCACTAATCAGGGCAATCTCCCGGAACGCAAGTCCTTTTTCCTGTCTGAGCGAAAGAATGGTGCGGGCTGCAAACTCCGCCTCTTCCCGTGGATCCGCACACGCATGAATCGAGATTTCTTCCGACGGATCTTCCGGATAAGAGCTTCCGCCTGCAAAAAAGCTTTTCCCCGTACGGAACAGATGGCTTTCCAGAAAAGCAAGTGCCGGCCGTCCTTCAAACCGCCGGACGCCCCTCCTTCCGAGAATGACCGGCTCCAGAAGCTCAGTCCCCGTTTCTTTACAAAGGTTCGTAAGGCTCTGTATGGTCTTCTGGCTGAGATAAAAAAGCTCATGCATCTTTCCCTGTCTTCCCCAGTCCGTGCGGGGATCAACGGTCACAGTCACCTGAATTTTTTTTGCCAGCGGAAGAAGTTTTTTCAGTAAGGCAAGCTGGATTGGTGTAAAACCTGTATAACCGTCCAGTGCAATGGTACAGCCGGAAAGAAGCCGTGATTCTCCGGCATGCTCTGCCAGCACCTCAAGCAGTTCTTCTGCCGTCACATACTCTTTTGCCATCTGTTCCTGAAAGGCATGATAAAGGATCCCGATGTCTTTCCATTTATAATAAAGCCTTGGCTGATCTTTCAGGCTTTCCAGGATCCCGTCCATAGTTTCCGGTTCGATCCGGTACTGGGCCAGCTCTGAGATCATGGATTTTACCTGGCTGATATAGCCGTTTTTCTCCATACTTCCGCCTAAAAGCGTGAGCTCTTTTCTGTGTTCCATGGCAGCCCGGCGGATCACCAGATTTTTTCCGGTCTCTTCCAGGATCCGTCTCCGGTCAGCTCCCAGATCCTCCAGAACACGGAGTGCCAGACGCTGAAAGCTCAGCACGTCAATATTTAAGATTCCTTTTCGCGGATGCAGCTCGGTCAGATTTCTCTGGATCTCCATGGTAAACTGCTCCGGTACCAGGATCAGAAAATTTTCTTTCGGGGCAGCCAGGGATTCCTTGATCACCGTTTCATAAAGATAACGGGATTTTCCGCTTCCTGAGCTTCCCAGGATAAACTGAAGGGGCATAAATCTCTCCTTGTGAAAGAAGAGCCTTACCGGCAGACTTGCCGATAAAGCTCTTTTCTTCCTTGCTGTTATTTCGTGAGCTGTGCCAGGCGCTCTTTCACCTGAGCCATCATCTCCGTATATTTGGTCAGTTTCGCTTTTTCTTCATCGATCTTGGCCTGCGGCGCCTTGCTGATGAACCGTTCGTTGTTCAGCATGCCGTTGGAACGTGCGAGTTCCTTGGTGAGACGCTCTGCCTCTTTTTCCAGACGCTCGATCTCTTTCTCGATATCCACCAGTTCTGCAAACGGCATATAGATCGTTGCTTTATGGATCACTGCAGAAACCGCATCCTCATCGATGCCTGTCTTGTCTGCCTGTACCGTCACATCACTGGCATATCCCAGGGTTGCGAAGAATACTTTACCATTCTCGAAAATCTCCCGGACTGCCTCATCCTCAGATACAACGAAAACCTTCGCTTTCTTGCTGGGCGGTACATTCATTCCGGTGCGGACATTACGGATGGCACGAACGGCTTCCTTAATGGTCTCAATGGCTGTTTCATCCGCTGCAAAGTTCCAGGCCTCCTGATACTCCGGCCAGGATGCAATCATAATAGACTCTTCCTCCGGACGAAGGGTACAGTAGATCTCCTCGGTAAGGAAAGGCATATAAGGATGAAGAAGCTTCAGGGCATTGGAAAGAACGGTTTTCAGTGTCCAGAGTGCTGCAGCCTTGGTGGTATCCTCATCGTTGTAAAGACGGGGTTTCACCATCTCGATGTACCAGTCACAGAACTCTTCCCAGATGAAATCGTAAACCTTCTGAACTGCAATACCAAGCTCGTATTTATCCAGATTCTCCGTTACCTCTTTTGCCAGATGGTTGACCTTGGAAAGGATCCATTTATCTGCACTGGTCAGGTTATCGAGATCCATTTCTGCCGGAACATCCGCTTTTTCCAGATTCATCATAATGAAACGGGATGCATTCCATACTTTATTGGCAAAATTACGGCTTGCTTCTACTCTGTCCCAATAGAAACGCATATCGTTACCCGGTGCGTTTCCTGTCATCAGCGTCAGACGAAGGGCATCTGCGCCGTATTTATCGATCACCTCCAGAGGATCGATACCGTTTCCAAGAGATTTACTCATCTTTCTTCCCTGGCTGTCACGTACCAGTCCGTGGATCAGTACGTGGTGGAACGGAACCTCTCCGGTCTGTTCCAGAGAAGAAAATACCATACGGATAACCCAGAAAAGAATGATGTCGTAACCGGTTACCAGTACATCTGTGGGGAAGAAGTAGTCCAGATCCTCTGTTTTATCCGGCCATCCCAGTGTGGAGAAGGGCCACAGGGCAGAGGAGAACCAGGTATCCAGCGTATCCTCATCCTGTTTGAAATGTGTGCAGCCACATTTCGGACATTTATCCGGTGCGCCGCCGCGTCTTACAACAACTTCTCCGCACTCGTCACAGTAATAAGCCGGGATCCGATGGCCCCACCAGAGCTGACGGGAAATACACCAGTCATGGATATTCTCCAGCCAGTGGAAATACGTCTTGTCGAAACGCTCCGGAACAAACTTCAGTTTACCGGATTTTACTGCCTCGATAGCCGGTTTTGCCATCTCTTCCATTTTTACGAACCACTGCTGTTTGATCATGGGCTCTACTGTCGTATGGCAGCGGTCATGTGTTCCTACCGCATGGGTGTGGGGAACGACTTTTACCAGGAGGCCCTGGGCTTTCAGGTCTTCTACCATGGCTTTTCTGGCATCGTAACGATCCATACCGGCATATTTTCCGCCTTTTTCATTGATGGTTCCATCATCATTGAGGATGTTGATCTCCTCCAGATTGTGACGTTTTCCTACCTCAAAGTCATTGGGGTCATGAGCCGGTGTGATCTTTACGCAGCCGGTTCCGAATTCTTTGTCTACATAGAAGTCACCAACCACCGGGATTTCACGGTCTGTCAGCGGCAGCTTCAGCATTTTTCCGATGAGATGCTGGTAACGCTCATCATCCGGATTGACAGCTACTGCCGTATCACCAAGCAAGGTCTCCGGACGGGTTGTCGCGATCTCTACAAATTTACCCTCCTCGCCTACGATGGGGTAATTGATGTGCCAGAAGAAACCATCCTGATCCTCATGCTCTACCTCAGCATCGGAAATGGAGGTCTGGCAGACCGGACACCAGTTGATGATACGGGAACCTTTGTAAATATAGCCTTTCTCATAAAGGCGTACAAAAACTTCCTCTACAGCTTTGGAACAGCCCTCATCCATGGTGAAACGCTCTCTGTCCCAGTCAGCGGAGGAACCCAGCTTATGCAGCTGATTGATGATTTTTCCGCCGTACTCTTCTTTCCAGGCCCAGGCATGTTTGAGGAATTCCTCACGGCCGATCGCTTCTTTGTCAATGCCCTGCTCACGCAGTTTCTCGGTAACCTTTACCTCTGTGGCGATGGCTGCATGGTCTGTTCCCGGCTGCCACAGTGCGTTGTAGCCCTGCATTCTCTTATAACGGATCAGGATATCCTGCATGGTGTTATCCAGTGCGTGACCCATATGCAGCTGACCGGTTACATTTGGCGGCGGCATCACAATGGTAAATGGTTTCTTGCTTCTGTCTACTTCTGCATGAAAATATTTTTTGTCCAGCCATTTCTGGTAAAGACGGTCTTCTATGCCCTTCGGATCATAGGTTTTTGCCAGTTCTTTGTTCATGGGATTCTTTCCTTTCGTTTTGGTGGGTTGTGAGGAAATGTGGTGGGAGGAACGCGGCATGCGGTGCACTTCGGTTTTGCTTTGCAAAACCTCAGTCGCGGGCGTCGCCCTATCAAAAATCGTCCAAACACTCAAAAAACTGCAAGCCGTTTTTTGGGTGCCCGTACGATTTTCGGCATGGCTCATGCCTAACGCGCAAAAATAAAAGCCCTCTGCACACAGTTTGTGTGCAAAGGGCGAATGTCTCGCGGTACCACCTTTTCTTATGCTTGTCTTTCTCGCATATCTCAGGGATCTTTTAACGTGGATCGGACGGGAAGACTTACTGTAAAGTTCAGCCTGCCGGTTCAAAAGCTACCTTCCATACCTGCTTTCCTTCAGATTCCTCTCAGCCTGTCGGGAATCTCTCTCTGGCGGTGCTCTGGTATGTACTCCTCTTTCTCACAACCTTTTTCTTTTTTCGCTATAGTCTGTATCATAGCCGAGGATTTTTCATTTGTCAAGAGGGAGTTTTCATCAGTCCTTCGATATATGCCCAGATCTCATCTCTTCCCTGCTTGGTCTCGGCAGAAAAAGGAATGATCACAGTCCCCGGTTTGACGCCGAGACCGGTCCGGACCAGCTTTAGCTGTTTCTGGGTCTGGCTCCGTTTGATCTTGTCCAGTTTGGTGGCGATGATCACAGGATCAAAACCGTTGCTAACGATCCAGTCATACATCAGCTTATCGTTGGCAGACGGCTCATGACGGATATCGATCAGCAGAAAAACGGCTTTCAGCACGGAAGATTTGTGAAGATAATTCTCGATGAGCTTTCCCCACTTTTCCTTTTCTGTCTGAGAAACCTTTGCATAGCCGTAGCCCGGAAGATCCACCAGATAGACTTCATCATTGACATTGTAAAAATTGATGGTCTGGGTCTTGCCCGGCTGGGAACTGGTACGCGCCAGAGCCTTCCGGTTCATAAGGGCATTGATCATGGAAGATTTTCCTACGTTGGATTTTCCGGCAAAGGCCACCTCCATACGCTCGTTTTTCGGAAGGGGGCTTGTAATACCGCAGACCGTTTCCAGTGTCACATTTTTTATAATCATAATCAGTTCTCCGAATTTTTCACAAGAGCAGCCTTCAGTACCTGATCCATCTGGGATACAAAGCGGATCTCCAGTCCTCTCTTGATCTCTGCAGAGATCTCCGCTACATCCGGCCGGTTTTTCTCAGGCACCAGAACCAGGCGGATACCTGCATTTTTCGCTGCCAGCAGTTTTTCCTTCAGGCCGCCAATGGGAAGTACTCTTCCCCGAAGGGTGATCTCTCCGGTCATCGCGATATCGGCACGTACCGGAAGTTTCGTGATGGCAGAGGTCATGGCTGTGGCCATTGTGATTCCTGCGGAGGGGCCGTCCTTGGGAACGGCTCCTTCCGGAATGTGGATATGGATGTCATTTTCCTTGAAAAAGTTATCCTCAATGCCGTACTCCCGGCTGACTGAACGGATGTAGCTGATCCCTGCCATAGCAGATTCCTTCATCACATCTCCCAGCTGACCGGTGAGCAGAAGTTCACCTTTTCCGGGCATGATATTGACCTCGATCTCCAGGGTATCACCACCGACGCTGGTCCAGGCCAGACCGCGGACGATACCGATATCATCTTCTTCATTCAGACGGTTGACCGTATAACGCTCCTTGCCGAGATAGCTCTTCAGGCCGGTTTCTGTCACACGGATGCTCTCTTTGCCATCCTCCAGAAACTCTCTGGCTGCTTTCCGGCAGATCTCGCCGATCTTCCGCTCCAGATTCCGGACACCGGCCTCTCTGGTATAAGAGGAAATGAGCTTTTTCATTGCTTTGTCCGAAATGGAAAAATCATAGTCGGTAAGACCGTTTTTCTCAATCTGTTTCTCCAAAAGATGCTCTTTTGCAATGTGCAGTTTTTCATTTTCTGTATAACTGGATACTTCAATCAGTTCCATACGATCCAGAAGCGGCCGCGGAATGGTCTGTACATCATTGGCCGTAGCAAGGAAAAGGACCTCGGAAAGATCAATGGGAAGCTCCACATAATGATCCCGGAACTTATTGTTCTGTTCGGAATCCAGAACCTCCAGAAGGGCAGATGAGGTATCCCCCTTGTAATCACTGCTCACCTTGTCGATCTCATCAAGAAGCATCAGCGGATTTTTCACTCCCGCCTGCTTCATGCCATTGACGATACGGCCCGGCATAGCTCCTATGTAGGTTCTCCTGTGACCGCGGATCTCTGCCTCGTCACGGACACCGCCCAGACAGATCCGGACATATTTTTTATTCAGTGCTCTGGCAATCGAACGGGCGATGGACGTTTTACCGGTTCCCGGAGGCCCCACCAGACAGATGATCGGGCTGTCACCTTTTTTGGTCAGGGCGCGGACAGCCAGAAATTCCAGGACGCGTTCCTTGACCTTCTCAAGCCCGTAATGATCCTCCTCCAGAATCTCTCTGGCGTTGGAAAGATCCATATTGTCCCTGGATTCTTTGTCCCAGGGAAGTTCCAGAAGTGTCTCGATATAACCACGGATCACAGAACTTTCGGCAGAATTGTTTCCGGCATTTTTAAAGCGTTCGATTTCTTTTTCGATGCGCTCTTTTACCTCAGCTGAAGCTTCCAGCTTTTCTGTTTCCGCTTTAAAATGCTCTGCTTCGGCTCCTGTGGTATCTTCTCCCAGTTCCTCACGGATCACTTTCAGCTGCTCCCGGAGAATGTATTCTCTCTGATTTTTGTCAATGCGGGCTTTGACCTTCTCCTGGATCTCCGTCTTAATGTTCATGACCTGGATCTCATTTTCCAGAAGAACAGAAAGCTGCTCAAAACGCTCGGTCAGATCCACTGCTTCCAGAAGCTTCTGTTTTTCCTCATAAAACACAGGAATGTTCACAGCGATCTGATCCACCATTTTCTGAAGATCCGTCTGTTCCATGATCTGAAGCGCCGTTTCCCGGCTGATCTTACTGTTCGCCTGACAGTAATTCTGAAAAATGGTCCGCAGAGTCTGAACCATAGCCTCCTGGTTTTTCTCATCGGGAAGTGCCAGTTCTTCTTCCGAAAAAGTGGCGGCATCTGCCACAAGACAGCCGCCCGCCACATCCAGATCCATCACTTCCACCCGTTCCAGCCCTTCCGCAAGCACACGGAAAATATTCTGTGGCAGCTTCATGATCTGCTTTACGGTCACCAGGGTACCGATCTTATAAAGATCTTTCATTCCCGGATCCTGTGTTTCCGGAGATTTCTGGGTCAAAACTACCAGCCTCTGGTCACGGAGCATGGCAGCTTCCACCGCTTTGACTGATTTCTCCCGGCTGATGTCAAAATGTGTGATCATGGAAGGCAGGATCGTCATTCCACGAAGAGCTACAACCGGTATGTTTTTGATCAGTTCACTCATGCAGTTTCCTCAATCTCTTTATCTTTTTTGCTTTTTTTCGTTTTTGTGGAAGGCAGCTTGCTATCATCGCTGTACATCAGCACCGGTTCGCCGCTTCCGTCAATCACATCCTTCGTGATCAGACAGCTCTCTACATTCTCATCGGAAGGCAGCGTGTACATGATATCCAGCATGGCCTTTTCCATAATGGCACGGAGGCCTCTGGCTCCTGTCTTTCGCTCAAGCGTCTTGTCTGCCACTTCCTCAACCGCATCATCTGCAAAGGAAAGCTCCACGCCATCCATCTCAAAAAGCTTCTGATACTGCTTGATGATGGAGTTTTTCGGCTCTTTCAGGATACGGATCAGTGCATCCCGATCCAGCTGATCCAGAGAAACCACCATCGGCACACGGCCGATGATCTCAGGGATCATTCCGAATTTTACGAAATCCTGCGGAAGGACCTGGCGCAGGATCTCACCTACGTTATGACCTCTCTTATCGTTGATCGCAGAATTAAAACCGATCTCCTTCTGATCCAGACGTGCCTCGATGACCTTTTCCATACCCTCAAAAGCTCCGCCGCAGATGAAAAGGATATTGGTGGTATCGATCTGAAGAAGCTCCTGATGCGGATGCTTTCTTCCACCCTGTGGCGGCACGGAAGCTACTGTACCTTCCAGGATCTTCAGCAATGCCTGCTGTACGCCCTCACCGGACACATCACGCGTGATGGATGCGTTTTCCGATTTTCTCGTGATCTTGTCAAACTCATCGATATAAACGATTCCGTACTCGGCCCGCTTGATATCATAATCTGCAGCCTGGATCAGCTTGAGGAGGATATTCTCCACATCCTCACCCACATATCCGGCCTCCGTCAGAGTGGTCGCATCTGCAATGGCAAAGGGTACATTCAGCATTTTTGCCAGGGTCTGGGCCAGCAGAGTCTTACCGGAACCGGTAGGTCCCAGCATCAGGATGTTACTCTTCTGCAGCTCCACCCCGTCCACGCGTTTGCCAACGGTGATTCTTTTATAATGATTATAAACAGCCACGGCCAGAGCTTTTTTTGCTTCCTCCTGACCGATGACATAATCATCCAGAAAAGCAGTGATCTCCTTGGGCTTCATCAGATTGATGCCGCTCTGGTTCTCATCCTGCTCATAATATTCATCCAGTTCCTCATCCATGATCTCTGCGCAGATCTCAATGCACTCGTCGCAGATATAGACGCCTTCCGGACCGGCGATGAGTTTTCTCACCTGATCCTCTGATTTATTACAAAAAGAACATCTTACTTTGTTATGTTCTCCATATTTTCCTGCCATAGAATTTCCACCTCATACCTACTGTTAAGCAGTTTTCTTCAAAACTTATCAACGAACATGAGGGGATGTTGCTGAACGTAACATCCCCTCACGCTTATCTTTTAGTGATTTGTGATAACACTGTCGATGAGACCGTATGCTTTGGCCTCTTCTGCGCTCATGTAGTTATCACGCTCGGTATCCACCTCGATGACGCTAAGCGGCTGGCCGGTATTGGCTGCCAGATGCTCATTCAGCCTTTTCCTTGTGGCGATGATGTGATCAGATACGATCTTGATATCTGTCGCCTGCCCCTGCGCTCCGCCTGAGGGCTGGTGAATCATGATCTCTGCATTGGGCAGAGCAAACCGTTTGCCCTTGGTGCCGCCTGCCAGGAGGAATGCTCCCATGCTGGCTGCCATACCAAGGCAGATGGTTGACACGTCGCATTTGATATAACGCATCGTGTCATAAATTGCCAGTCCTGCTGAAACAGAGCCGCCAGGACTGTTGATATACAAATGAATATCCTTTCCAGGATCCTCCGCTTCCAGAAACAGAAGCTGAGCAACGATCAGGTTGGCACTGACGTCCGTAACCTCCTCGCCCAGGAAAATGATTCTGTCCTTCAGAAGTCTGGAATAAATGTCGTAGCTTCTCTCGCCGCGGCTGGTCTGTTCAATGACATAAGGTACTAAGCTCATTTCGAAGAATCTCCTTTCCGGGAACTTCCGCAGGCAGATGTCTCTTACGCCTCTTTTGCAGCGTCTGCGATCAGATCTGCAGCAGCCTGTACAGCCAGGTCTTTCTTCATCTGATCTTTCTCGGACTCGCCGATCAGGTCTTTCAGCTTCTCGACTTCCATCTTGTAAGCCTCAGCCATCTTTGCGATCTCCTCATCTACCTTCTCATCGGAAATTTCGATGTTTTCTGCTTTTGCTACAGCCTCAAGAACCAGGCTGTTCTGAATACGTTTCAGAGCTTCCGGTTTCATCTGGTCATGCATTTTCTTTACATCCATGCCGGTGAACTGGAAGTACTGCTCCAGGGAAAGACCCTGAGACTGCATTCTTCTTGCGAAATCCTCCATCATGCTCTGAACCTGGGTGTCGATCATGGCATCCGGGATCTCCATGGTGGCATTCTCTACTGCTTTCTCGATTGCCTGAGCCTCTTTCTTTGCTCTTGCTGCTTTCTCTTTCTTCTCGGTCAGTTTCTTCTTGATATCCTCTTTGTACTCAGCAAGGGTCTCAAACTCGGAAACTTCGCTTGCGAACTCATCGTCAGCTTCCGGAAGCTCTTTTACAGAGATTGCATTTACTTTGCATTTGAATACGGCTTCTTTTCCTGCAAGGCTCTTCTCATGATAATCCTCCGGGAAAGTAACGGTAACATCTTTCTCCTCACCGATCTTGGTGCCGATCAGCTGATCCTCAAAGCCCGGGATGAAGCTTCCGGAACCGATGGTCAGAGTGTAGTTCTCAGCTTTTCCGCCCTCGAAAGGAACACCGTCTACGGAACCGTCAAAGTCAAGCTTGATGATGTCTCCGTTCTCAACTGCTCTGTCATCTACATCGATGGTTCTGGAGTTGTTCTCTCTCTCCTTGTCAACCTCTTTGTTGATGTCCTCCTCAGTTACCTCAACATCGCTCTTCTCAACCTCTACGCCTTTGTACTCGCCAAGGGTAACTTCCGGTTTTACAGCAACTTCTGCGGTAAAGATGAAGGGTTTTCCAGCTTCGATCTGAGTCACATTGATCTCCGGACGGGAAACGATCTCAAGATCGCACTCCTTCAGAGCCTCTGCATATGCAGTCGGGATCAGATCATTGGCAGCATCTTCATAGAAAACGCCTGTGCCATACATTTTCTCGATCAGTTTACGCGGTGCTTTACCTTTACGGAAGCCCGGGATATTGATTTTTCCTCTGGCTTTCAGATATACTTTCTGAATTGCTTTTTCAAAGTCCTCGGCAGAAGCCTCGATGGTCAGCTTCGCCATGTTTTTTTCCAGTTTTTCAACCTGTAAACTCATGGTGTGTTTTTCCTCCTAAGTTTCTATGTTTTTCGCAGTCCCGGGCAATCCGCCCAAGCCATACGGCCAGGTCTGCATGATTATGGGGTTCCGCACCTGCGGTCATCCCCCTGCTCTGTGCCATGGTGCTGATTTGACAGACTTCTCCATACTTACAGTCATTTTAATACTATAGCACAAGTGAAAAGAAAAAGCCACTCTTTTTTTCAAAAAATGGGCTGCTCCGCTCCAAAGCCGGGCAGTTCGTATCTGTCGGAAAATCCGGAATCCTGTACCTTCTGCCGGAGAACGGCATAAAGCTCCGCCTCCGTCGCGGACATATAAGGATTTACCCAGAAGATCCCGGCCAGGCCACAGGTGCAGGCGGAAAGGATGCTCCAGGGAATAAAGGAAAGATTCAGAACAAACATGTCCATCTTTTCATTCATGGTCATCTCCCGGCTCAGTTCAAAGACCCGTGACATGGAAAGCCCCGGATTTTCAGCCAGAATATAGGGGATCATCTTATATTCATAGGATTTTACAATGCCCGGGATCACAAAGAGAAGTCCCCAGAGAAAGATCTTCACATTCATCACGAACATGATCAGCACGACATTCCAGAACTCCTTCTGACGGAAAGCATAAAACACTTCCCCGATGCCGGTACTCGTTTCCCTGGCCTGCATGAAGAAACGGCTGGAGCCCACCTGGATGGGATTGCCCACCAGAACACCGAAGGCGAAACCAAAAAGCACCATGGTCACGCCGATGCCAAGGATCACCACGCCAAAGCCCATACCTGCGATCCGTGCCAGGATATTCTGCGGCTGTCTTGCATTTTCAAAGATCAGATCCGTCGCAGAACCTACCATATTTCCCCCGTCATCCTGGATGCTGTTATACGTAGTCTCCTGAACCTGCCCTCTGCCGGAACTGCCGCTGGAAAAGCTTCCTGTAAGGACACCTGTGATCAGGGCTACCACAACTGCCGACCAGAAGCAGCCCCGAAGAACATTTTTGGCCCGTTCTTTTAAATCGATCCGGTTCCACATTGCCTTCATCGTCTTCCCTCCTTATGCCTGATAAACAATACTTTTTGCGATCCTCTCTGCCGTTTCTTTTCCGCTCAGTTCTTCTATGAGACGGAGTGCAAACGGAATGGCAGTTCCAAGTCCTCTGGAAGTCGTGATGTTTCCGTCCGTCACAACAGGCTCTGCTGTCACTTCCGCACCGGTCAGACCTTCCTCCATTCCCGGATAGCAGATGGCCTTTCTTCCATTTAATAAGCCAAGTTTTCCAAAAACGGTGGGTGCCGCACAGATGGCTGCGATACGGCCGTTTTCTTCTGCCGCCTTCAGGAGAAGTCCCTTAAGTTTTTCACAGTCTCCCAGATGCAGGGTTCCCGGCATGCCGCCCGGAAGTACCAGCAGGTCTTCACCGGTCGGATGCACATCACTGATCAGCGTATCTGCCACCACAGGGATCCTGTGAGAACCGATGATCTCTTCTCTTCCCATGACAGAAACGGTGATCGTCTCGATCTCTGCCCTTCTTAAAAGATCTACTACGGTAAGACCTTCAATCTCTTCGAATCCGTCTGCCAGAAATACGTATGCTTTACTCATATTTTTCCTCCTTGTCCGGAAGACTTACGGCTTTTTCTGTCTTTATTCTCAGAAAAACCTTAAATCTTCTCCAATGTCCCTGTCTATCGTTGTCACCGCTTATCTTAGCAAATCTCTGCCTGCGATACAAGTGATTTACAAGATTTTTCATTTATGGTAAACTTCCTCGTAAAAGGAGGTTTGTCTATGGAAATCGAACGCAAATACCTGATCCGCGAACTACCAGAACATCTGGAGCGCTATGCTTACCATGAAATCGAGCAGGCGTATCTTTGTACCGCTCCGGTGGTCCGCATCCGCCGTCAGGACGACCGCTATATCCTGACCTATAAATCCAGCGGCATGATGGCTCATGAGGAATACAATCTGCCCCTTACACAGGAAGCCTACGAACACCTGAAAACCAAAGCCGACGGCAATGTCATCACCAAACGGCGCTATCTCATTCCTCTGGATGACATTCTTACCATTGAACTGGATCTTTTCTCCGGAGCCTTTGAAGGCATGATCCTGGCAGAAGTGGAATTTCCCACGGAAGAAGCTGCCAATACCTTCACTCCGCCCGACTGGTTCACGGAAGATGTCACCTTTAAAAAAGAATACCACAACAGTTACTTAAGTTCTGTTGACCTGTCAAAAAAAGGATGAGCCCCAGGCTCATCCTTTTTTATACTCCAGTATATTCTTTAAGATCACTTCGGAATCCTGTCCGGACATTCCACTGGCTTTTTCCTTCCGGAATTCTCTTTCGATACAGTCCGCCTTCCACTGCTCCCACTTTCTGCAGCAGCCTGCCAGAAAACGCACCGGTCTTCTGGGACTGTCCCCGTATTTCATTCCAAAATTAAAAACAGATGCTTTCATTCTCTTTCCCTCCTGAAACAGACAGGCAGATGCCTGTTTTAAAACCACAGTTAATATACCACGTTTATTATACCATTTTCAGCTAGTATTTTGCAACATTTTGTTGCATCGTTCTTATTTTTGTTTCATTTTGTTACACGCCGTTTTTTAACGCGGCAGACATTGTTATAATGAAAAATACGATTTCAGAGGAAAAATATTACGCCTTACCCTCTGTTTTTCGCTCTATTTTTTCAAAGATAAACGACTGTAACCGGGAGGCTTTCATGAACAATCAGATCCTGTTTGAAAGACTGCGTGATCTTCGTGAACGAAATCATTACACGCAGGCCTTTGTCAGTTCAAAACTGAATATCGGCCGGGCAACCTATTCCAACTATGAGCGCGGCAAACGTACGCCTTCCCTGGATGTGATCATGGACCTTGCACATTTCTATGATGTCCCTTTCACCTATTTTCTCAATACGGAGAATCTGGAAGAGATTGCGGCCTCAAAAGAGCCACTCGTTCTTCCGCTCACTTCACCGGAGCAGAAACTGATGGATACCTACCGTTCTCTGCCCCAGGATCGCAGGGAACAGCTTCTTTCATTCGCTGTTTTTCTCCAAAATCAACCCTGATTTTCTCTCTTTTTTTCTATTATAACTCTTTTTCCTTATTTTGCAAATCATTTTTATGCTATTATATAATTGACATTTGTTCCATTTTTATTTTCCAGATACTACACTTATGATAGTATGATGATGCCAGGGGCAAAAGGTCAAAAAGCCGTTCATGCTTGCATGATAAGGCTTTTGAACTTGGAATTCGTAGGCATCCGTTGGAGGCAAAAGACCTTTTGCCCCCAACATCATAGTATTACTCTGCGAGAAGCCGCAGCTTCATGCGCCTCTTTGCAGGATATGAATTTCCAAAACAGAAAGGCGGACAACACATGAAAAGTGACAAACGAAAACAGCAGTACAAGCAGCTTGGTCTTGCAGTTGCTTATTACCGTAAAATGCACGGTCTGACACAGCTTCAGCTGGCAGAGGAATGCGATCTCAGCCGTACCCACATCAGCAATCTGGAAGCTCCGAATATGCCCACCAGCATTTCTCTGGAAGCCCTTTTTGACATCGCTGATGTACTGGAAGTTCCCATCAAATGTTTCTTTGATTTTCCGGATGCCTCCGGCAAATAAATCTGTATTCAAAAGTCCCCCGGTCTGGCACCGGGGATTTTTTATTTCCCCACATCCTTACTATTTTCTTAACTATCTGGACAAGAGCCCCTTCAGATGATATGATTGAGCCGATTGGAGGCGAATGCTTATGATAAGAACCTTATTGAAACCATTATCCTTCCTTCCTGCACTGATGCTGATGTATATGATCTATTCTTTTTCCGCACAGCCCGGAGAGGTTTCTTCGGAGATGAGCTATAAAGTCAGTTACAAGCTCGTCCAGACCGCAGACTATGTCTTTGACGGAGGTCATGAAGACTGGCAGCTTTCCCAGTGGGCGGGCAAGATCAATTTTATTACCCGGAAGCTTGCTCATATGACAGAATATTTTCTTCTGGCGATAGCAGTTTCTTTTCCCCTCTATGTATATGGCCTTCACGGTTTTCTTCTGATGCTGACTGCCGGGATCATCTGTGTGGGCTTTGCCTGTGGAGACGAATATCATCAGTCCTTCATATCCGGCCGTTCGCCGGCGGTAAAGGACGTCTGTATCGACAGTTTCGGCGTTTTCTGGGGGATCATCCTGGTACGGATCATCGGCTGGACCGGCAGGAAGACGATTTTCCGACCCCGCCCTGAGAAAAAACACTTTAAAAGGAAGACCGCCGCAGCCTGTGCATACGAATATAAGCAGGGACCCGACTGGGAGGAAGCACCGGTAAGACCGAAGAAAAAGCGATTCGGCAGGAAAACGAAACATACCGGTGAACCGCAGGGTGGCTATCCTTCCGAAAATGACTACGGGCCGCAGGACAACTACTATGATCCGGAGAACAGTTTCCGGCCACAGGATGGTTATTGCAACCCGGACCAGGGCAGCCATTACGGACCGCGGAATGGTTATTACAACCCGGGCAACAACTACGGACCACAGAACGGCTATTGCGACCCGGAGAACAGCTACGGACCACAGAATGGCTATTACGACCCGGACAACAACTGCGAGCCACAGAATGGCTATTATGACCCGGACAACAGCTTCGAACCACAAAATAATCCTGCTCCCGGTTACGGTCCGGAAGCTCCCGTAAAGAAAAAGAAAAAAGAAAAAGACTGGATTTTTGACGATTTCGTCTGATCCAGCCCGGATCCCGGCTTTTTAAAGCCGGGTTTTTTCATTTTTTCATACAGATATCCAGAAATTTCTGTAAAAGACTGGTCGGCTGCTTTCCTTTTTTCCAGATCAGAAGAATCTTGGTCTCAAGCGACGGCTCCACCAGTGTTTCCATACGAAGTCCCTCACAGAAACAGCGCATGGACTCCGGAAAGACTGCGACAGCCAGCCCCTCTCTCACCCAGAGCATAGCTCCCCTGGCATCATCACAGAGACAGAAAATGTCCGGATCCAGCCCCTGGGCCGCGAACGCTTCCAGAATAAATTTTTCGTATCTTCGATAAAGGATCAGCGGACTGTCCATAAGATCCGTAAGATAAAGTCCACCCTCCCGTTCCAGCCGCATTTCTGTGGGGATCACAGCGATCATCGGTTCCTGATGAAGCTCTGTATACTCCACTCCATCCAGTCTTAACGGCGTGCGCACCACCGCCACATCCACGATCCCATCCATAAGATAATGATATAAAGTATATGTGATCCCATCGTGCACTTCAAAGTTTACATCCGGATTTTTCCGGGCAAACTCTGAGATGAAAGGCATCATCGTACCCACAGTGGTCGGCGTCATCCCGATCCGGAGTACCTGTTTTTTTCCGGTCTCCGCCACCTCCTGTTTGGTTGAATTCACAAAATTCAGCAGGTTTTCCGCCCTTTCATATAAAAGCTTCCCTGCTTCCGTCAACGTCACTCCCGTCCTGTTCCGTTCAAAAAGCGTCACATTCAGTTCTGCCTCCAGTTGCTTCATCTGATAGCTCAATGGCGGCTGTGACATATTGAGCCGTCTGGCTGCCTCATTGATGCTGCCGGTAGTGGCAATCTCCCGAAAGTATTCCAGCTGCCTGATCTCCATAAATGCCTCCGAGTTGGTTATATATTTTTTGTATTAAAATAGTTTAAAAACAATATTACTCCTATTACATTCTACAAGACTATAATGAATAAGTCAAAGCGGAAAAAATATTTATATGGAGGGAAAAACATGCGCTCACTTGCGTGCTATCTGAAAGAATATAAAAAGGAAAGTATTCTTGCACCGTTTTTCAAGTTTCTGGAAGTCGTGTTTGACCTGATCGTCCCCCTTGTCATTGCCCAGATCATCGATGTGGGTGTGGCTCAGAATGATCATGGCTACATCGTCCAGAGATTTTTTATTCTGATCCTTATGGCAGCTGCCGGTCTTACCTGCAGCTTTACTGCCCAGTATTTTGCAGCGAAAGCCAGCGTCGGCTTCGCCGCCAATCTCCGTCAGGCGGTCTTTGACCACATCCAGCGCCTCTCTTTTACCGAGCTGGATACCCTGGGAACGGATACGCTCATCACCCGTCTCACCGATGACGTGAATCAGGTCCAGAACGGCGTAAATATGGGTCTTCGCCTTCTTCTTCGAAGCCCCTTTATCGTTCTCGGCTCTATGGTCATGGCTTTCACAATCAACGTCCGTTGTGCATTGATCTTCGTGATCGCGATCCCCATTCTCTTCCTGGTGGCCTTCGTTATCATGTACGTCAGCATCCCGCTCTTTAAAAAAGTGCAGGGCCGGCTGGATGCGGTCACCAGACTGACCCGTGAGAATCTTACCGGTATCCGTGTCATCCGCGCCTTCTGCCGGGAAAAAGAGTCTGTTGAAGAATTTGATGCCCGCAACCGGGATCTCACAAAGCTGAATGAGTTTGTCGGAAGGATCTCCGCTTTCCTGAATCCGGCAACCTATGTTCTCATCAACATTGCTACCGTCTTCCTGATCCAGAAAGCCGGCGTAGAAGTAAACCTTGGAAACATGCAGCAGGGTGAAGTGGTCGCTCTTTACAACTATATGGCCCAGATGATCGTTGAACTCATTAAACTGGCTTCTCTTATCATCACTCTGAACAAATCCGCTGCCTGTGCCGAGCGTGTGGCCGGCATCTTAAAAGTCCGTTCCAGTATGGAATATCAGGAAAAAGCGGTTTCCGTCAGAAAAAACAGCCCCGCAGTCACTTTTGAAAACGTGACCTTCTGCTACCAGAACAGCAAGGCTCCCAGCCTTTCCAATATCAGCTTTTCTGTAAATCCCGGTCAGACGGTCGGCATCATCGGAGGTACCGGAAGCGGAAAATCCACTCTGGTAAATCTGATCACCCGCTTCTATGATGCTTCCGAAGGAAAGGTTCTGGTAGACGGTGTGGATGTCCGGAAATATCCCAGAGGTGTACTCCGCAGCAAGATCGGCGTGGTTCCCCAGAAGGCAGCCCTTTTCCAGGGAAGCATCCGTGCCAACATGAAATGGGGCCGTGACGACGCCACGGATCAGGAGATCTGGGAGGCGCTTACCATTGCCCAGGCAAAAGAAATCGTTGAGAAGAAAGACGGTCAGCTGGATTTCCATCTGGAGCAGAACGGCCGGAACCTCTCCGGCGGTCAGAGACAGCGTCTCACCATTGCGCGGGCTCTGGTGAAAAAGCCGGAGTTCCTGATCCTGGATGACAGTGCCAGTGCCCTGGATTTTGCCACCGATGCCGCTCTTCGGAAAGCGCTCCACGATCTTAGCGGCCGCGTGACCACCTTCTTGGTTTCCCAGCGTGCCGCCAGCATCCGTCAGGCTGATCTGATCCTGGTCCTGGATGACGGTCTTCTGGCAGGAAAGGGAACACATGAAGAACTGATGCAGTCCTGCGAGACCTACCGCGAGATCTTCTTTTCTCAGTTTCCTGAAGAACGCAAAAACGATAAGGAGGCAGCCAAATGAGTAACAGCAAAAAGAAAAAAATGCCGAAAAGCAGTATGGAGACCTTCTTTAAAGTCCTTCGTATGATCGGGAATTACCGTTTTCTTCTGATCCTGAGTATCGTCCTGGCCGCAGTCACCGTTGTGCTGCAGCTCTATGTGCCGATTCTGTTCGGAAATGCCATCGATGAAGTGATCGGTGCCCATGCCGTTGATTTTGAGCGGATGTGGTATTATCTCTCCCGGATCCTGGTCATGGTCATCGTTTCTTCCGTTTCTACCTGGATCATGAGCATCATCAATAACCGGATGACCTACCGTACCGTACAGGACATCCGTGCCAAAGCGATCCGTCACATCCAGGAGCTGCCGCTTGCCTACCTGGATCAGCACAGCACCGGAGACATCATCAGCCGTGTCATTGCCGACACCGATATCCTTTCCGATGGTCTTCTCCTTGGCTTTACCCAGCTGTTTTCCGGTATCGTAACCATCGTCGGAACCCTGATCTTCATGTTTTCCAAAAACGTCTGGATCACGCTGATGGTCATCGTCCTGACACCCTTAAGCTTTTTCGTGGCAAAATTTATTTCCAGCCACTCCTTCCAGATGTTCCGGAAACAGAGTGAGACCCGTGGAAAACAAACCGCCCTCATTGAAGAAATGATCGGAAACCAGAAAGTGGTACAGGCCTTCGGCTACGAGGAAAAGGCTTCTGAACGCTTTGCAAAAATCAACGAAGACTTGAAAAACTATAGCCAGAAAGCCGTTTTCTACAGCAGTCTGACGAACCCGTCCACCCGCTTTGTCAACAATGTCATTTACGCAGGTGTGGCACTGGTAGGTGCATTTATGATCCCCGGCGGTTTTCTGAGCGTCGGCGGTCTTTCCGTACTGCTCTCTTATGCAAACCAGTATATGAAGCCTTTCAATGATATCAGCTCAGTAATTACCGAGCTCCAGAATGCCCTGGCCTGTGCCGGCCGGATCTTTGAACTTCTGGAGGAACCTTCTGAAACTCCGGAAGTCTCCAGAGAACTCGGCAAAGCAGCCGGAGACGTACACATTGAAGATGTGTCCTTCTCCTATGACAAGTCGAAAAAACTCATCGAGCATTTCAATTTCCAGGCAAAACCCGGTATGCGTGTCGCCATCGTAGGACCGACCGGCTGTGGAAAAACAACCTTTATCAACCTGCTCATGCGTTTCTATGATACCGATCAGGGTGATATCCTGGTAGACGGCCAGCCGATCAAACAGGTAACGCGTCATTCTCTTCGAAGCAATTACGGGATGGTCCTTCAGGACACCTGGATCAAAGCCGGCACTGTCCGCGAGAACATCTGCATCGGAAAACCGGATGCTACCGACGAGGAGATCAAAGAAGCAGCAAAACGTTCCCACAGCTGGGAGTTTATCCGTCGTCTCCCGGACGGACTTGATACGGTTCTTACGGAAGACAGCTTAAGCCAGGGACAGAAACAGCTTCTCTGTATCACGCGTGTTATGCTCTGCCTGCCGCCCATGCTGATCCTGGATGAAGCCACCTCCAGCATCGATACCCGTACCGAGCTGCAGATCCAGGAAGCCTTTGACCAGCTCATGCAGGGCCGTACCAGCTTCATCGTTGCCCATCGTCTTTCTACCATCCGCAATGCAGACTGGATCCTCGTCATGAAAGACGGGCAGATCATCGAACAGGGTACTCACGAGGATCTGATGAAAGAAGACGGTTTTTACAACCATCTTTATAATAGTCAGTTCGTCAACGTGGCTCAGTAGCCAGACCTTCAGAAAATCCAAAACAGGCGTAAGATCTGCTGCCTGCCAAAAAGAAATCCACCATGCATACGCTGCGCGGTGGATTTTTTTTCGCTTGAAAAGTAACATCTTCTGCCACATTTTCAGGCTATATTATATTTCAAAAATCTTCCGATTCTTTTGCTATGGTCTGAAGGAAAAGTTCCTTTGTTTTTCCGTTATCTTTCAGAAACAGATCTTCCTTCCTGCCAAGAGCAATTTTCTCATACTCCTGACGGATCTTTGTATGAATCCGCTTCAAGCATTCCAGAAGGAGCGGATTGAAACTACCGCGCTCACCATCCAGGATCATTTTCAAAGCAGTGTCATGAGAATAGGCTTTCCGGTAGCCCCGGTCGCTGACCAGGGCATCGTAAGCATCTGCAAGAGAAACGATCTGGGCAGCTATGGGGATCTCCTCTCCCTTCAGTCCGTCCGGATATCCTTTCCCGTCATATCGTTCATGGTGCCAGCGGCAGATCTGATAAGCCGTTTTCAAAAGCGGTTCCTTCTGATACCTGCCAAGATTTTTCAGGATGGAAGCACCGATAAGGGTATGTTTTTTCGTTTCCTCAAATTCTTCCTTGGTCAGTTTCTCCCGCTTATTCAGAATGCTTTCCGGGATCCCGATCTTTCCAATATCATGAAGCGAAGAGGCGGTACAGATCAGAAGACGGTCTGTCCAGCTGAGCGGATACTGTTCGGTCCGATGGACCAGTTCCTCCAGAAGCCATTCCGTCAGCATGTTGACATGGAACACATGGGAACCGCTCTCTCCGCTCCGGAATTCTGCGATCTCACTTAAGATGGCGATCATCATGTGATTGTTTTTTTCTTTTTCATAGAGCTGGTCTTTCACCAGATCGACCAGATGACGCTGCCTCGTATAAAGCTTAATGGTATTCATGACCCGGCGGTGAACCACCTGGGCATCAAAGGGACGACTGATATAATCAGTAACTCCAAGTTCATACGCCCGCCGTATCGTAGCCGCAGAGTCCTCACTGGAGATCATGATCACAGGGATGTCCTCAAGCCAGTGATCTTTCGCCATCTCTTCCAATACTTCAAATCCGCTCTTCAAAGGCATCACGATATCCAGAAGAACCAGGGAAATATCCGTACCGTATCTTTGGAGCAGTTCCAGACAGTCCACTCCGTTTTCTACTTCCAGGATCTCAAATTCCTGCCCAAGCATTTCTCTGAGAAGAAAACGGTTCATCTCCGAATCATCCACGATCATGACCCGGTGACGTCTGGACTTTTTGGATTTTGGGGAGTTTTCCGCCTTCTCTTCTCCCGGAGCCTGAAGTTTCCGTTCTTCTGTCACCACCATATTTTTCTGTATTTTGGCCTGATACATAAAATGATCGGCCCGGTTGACAGCTTCCTCCAGCGTTTCTTCCTTCATCCGGACACCGCCGATGCTCACAGAAAGTCGGATTTTTTCGTATTCCTGGATCCGTGTCTGATGGATCTCCTCCTGGATCATACGAAGCTTCTGTACAAAATCCGCTTCTCTGATATCCTGCAGGATCAGAAGAAACTCATCCCCGCCGTAACGCACCAGGATATCTGATTTCCGGATACACTTTCGAATGACCTTTACCACGGCATCCAGCACCTTATCCCCTGCCCGGTGTCCGTAAGTATCATTGTACATCTTGAAATCATCCAGATCGATCATAGCCACTCCGGCAGCTTCTTTCATTTTTTTCAGCCGGTCTTCATAATATCTTCTGTTATAGGTTCCCGTCAGGGCATCCGTATAAAGTTCTTTATTATATCCTGCCAGCTTCTTCAGAAGACGCATTCTTCCATCGTTATCCACCAGTGCATCTTCATCCAGCTGGCTGACCAGTTCGATCACGCAGGGCTCTCCGTCTACTTCCACATAATGAGAGATCACCTGATAAATGCTGGAATCTAAAAATTCCAGTTTGCTTCTCTGCTTTTTATCCTTGAAGGTCTTCATGGAGATACAGTTTTCACAGAAACGGTTCTTTTTCCAGAATTCATAACACTGGCAGGGAAACGCTTCATGCTCTTGGAGATGCTCTTCACCCCGTTCAAAATTCTTTTGATCCAGAAGGCGTACAACAGAAAATACTTTCCTCATCTCATTCAGAAAATCTTCCGCTTCCCGAGCAGTCATTGCTTCTTTTTCTTCCGTAATATCCGTTTCCATTCTCTTCTTTTCCCCTTATCTTGTTTCTTCAAGTCTTTGCACTGCTCAACACCTTACTTATTCGCACTTCTTTCATTATAGCATCACTCCAAAAAACTGTACAGAACATTTTTTTACTTCCTTTTTCCAAGCTGCCAGAAGGCTACCGCACTGGCAGCCGCCACATTCAGAGAATCGACACCGTGAGACATCGGGATCCGGACCGTGTAATCACAGTCTGCAATGGTAGAAGCTGCAAGCCCGTCTCCTTCCGTACCAAGGATCAGTGCCAGTTTTTCTTCGCTCATGAGTTTCGGATCGTCGATACTCACAGAATCATCCGAAAGAGCCAGCGCCGCTGTTCGAAATCCCAGCATTTTTAACTTTTTCACGCCTTCCTCCGGCCAGGACAGCTCTTTATCCACAAACGCCCAGGGGATCTGGAATACCGTCCCCATGCTCACACGGATCGATCGCCGGTAAAGTGGATTGCTGCAGTCTGTGGTCAGCAGCACCGCATCGATATTGAGTGCCGCTGCCGAACGGAAAATAGCCCCGACGTTTGTAGGATTCACCACGTTTTCCAGAATTGCTACTCTTGACGCACCCTGGCAGACTTCTTCGATCTTTTTCGGAGCCGGCCGGTACATGGCACAAAGCATTCCTCTGGTCAGGTTATAACCGGTCATCTTTGACAGCACGTCAAACTCCGCAGTAAATACGGGAAGCTCTTCAAACCGTTCCACAAGATCCCGGCTCTCCCCCCGTACTCTTCCTTTTTCCGCCAGAAATGCGGCCGGTCTGCAGCCAGCTGCCAGAGCCCGTTCTATGACCTTGGGGCTCTCCGCTATAAACATTCCCTTCTCCGGCTCATGCCTGTTCAGAAGCTGATTTTCTGTCAGCCGTGTGAACACGTCCAGCTCCGGGGCTTCAAAATCTGTGATCTCTATGATATTTGCCATCTTTTTTCTCCTCTGTTTCTGAAACCATTCGTACCTGTCACCATCCTTCAGAAAACGGATCTTTTGACAGGCTGTCCGGCGGACCTTCCCGCCACCAGATAGATTTTACACGATTTCGTCCTTTCTGACCACAAAAAAATACTGCCGCCGACGATCAGCCGCCGAAAACAGCAGTATTTTTATTTACCGGATGCAGATATAAACAACATAGATGGCATACAGAAGTACCATCAGGATTCCTTCCTTCCGGTCCAGTTCTTTTTTCGTCCAGGCCATGATCCATACGATCACGCTGAACACAATCAGGATCACAATGTCAATGATGTTCTCTGTCAGGAAAGCCATAGGACTGATCGCCGCTGCTATACCAAGAACCATGAGGATGTTGAAAATATTGGAACCGATGACATTTCCAAGAGCCATATCCACTTCCTTTTTCTTTGCCGCTACCACAGAGGTGACAAGCTCCGGAAGACTGGTTCCAAAAGCCACGATCGTAAGACCGATCAGATTCTGGCTGATTCCCATGGCAGAAGCCACTGTCGTTGCTCCGTCCACGACCCAGTCGCTTCCAAGGGCAATGGCTGCAGCGCCAACGATGATGAAGATCAGGCTCTTTGGTATCGGCATAACCGCCATCTCTTCTGCCTCCGCCAAAAGTTCCCCCTCTTCTCCTGCTTCACCTTTCCCTGATTTTCTGGCAGAACGGATCATATAAAGAAGGAAAAGAGCAAAGAGAACGATAAAAACAGCTCCGTCCACATGACCCAGCGTCATACCAATGGCTCCCAGGATCAGAAGCAGGATCGCACAGCCGATCGACAATGGAAAATCTCTTTTTAAGATCCCGATCTGAACGGCTACCGGTGTCAGTACTGCACAGACACCCACAACGATCATCAGATTAAAAATATTGGATCCAACAGCATTACTCACAGCCAGTGCATTATTTCCAGAAACAGAAGCTGTGATGCTGACAGCTGTCTCCGGAAGACTGGTTCCCATAGCCACAATGGTCATACCGATGATCAGAGACGGCACATGAAACCGTTTGGCAATGCTGCTGCAGCCCTCCACGAAAGCATCCGCACCCTTTACCAGAAGCAGAAAACCAAGCACCAGAAGCAGGATCGCATAAGGGATTCCCTGAAAAAATTCACTCATAATGTCTCCTCCGTTTTTCTGAATTTATTTTTTCCATTTTCGGCTGTTCCAAATCACAAAGTTTCCAAAAAACAAAAAACCCACGTATGCTTCTCCGCCCAAAAAGCGAAAAACCATACGTGAGTCTCATTCTTTAAGATTTGCCAGGTGCTTTAAAGGCACCGCGTCTGTTGACAAACCGCACCTGCGTGTGAACTACTCCCCCACGGAAATATTCAGATCGCACTAATCATAGCGGATGTGTCTTTTTTTGTCAATACTTTTTCTCAAAAACCTGCTTTTGATCCGTAACATGGGCCTGAATCACCGCAAAGGCTTCATCACTGACCGATCCCGGCACGGCGGACGGACGAGCCAAAAAATATCCCTGCAGAAGGTCCACATCCAGTTCCAGTACGGTTTCCAGTTCTGCTGCCGTCTCCATACCTTCCGCAATGACCTGCATATTTCTTTTATGCGCATAAGAAACGATATTAGCGACGATCTGCTGCTTATCCTGACTCTTGTCAATATCCCGGATGATTTCGAGATCCACTTTGATATAAGCCGGTGACAGAGCGAGAAGATTCTTCTCATTGCTGTAGCCGCTTCCGTAATCGTCCAGGGCAAATATTCCGGAAAAGCCCGGCATGTTCCGCTTCGCTTCCAGTGAAACAGTATCCAGTCCTTCTTCTTCCGTGATCTCCACCACGATCCGGTCCTGAATGGAAGAGAAACGACGGATATATTCCCTGCATTCTTCCTCTGTCATGTGCTGGCTGGCGATCGAATTGACAAACAGCCGCGCTTTTGCGCTGATCAGCCCTTCTCTTGCCAGGAAAAGATAGGCCTCAGCTGATTTAAACATCGTGAGCCGTTCGATCTCATGAAGACAGTTTTCTTCTCTTGCAAGCTGCATGACCTCTTCCGGATTACTGATCATCGGAAGGCTGACACGCATCAGCGCCTCATACGCTACTATTTCTCCTGTTTTTCCGGAAATGATCGGCTGAAAATGATAACGGACCAGTTCTTCCCGGATCAGCTGCTGAAATTCCTGCCTTTTCTCCGTGTCAACGGCTGCCTTCTGATAAGTCTTCGGATCAAATTCCCGCAGTGTTCCCTTGGAAGCGTGCTTTGCCTGATACATGGCAAAATCCGCATACTTCTTCATCGTCATAAGGTCTTTGCTGTTTTCCGGATACCAGGCGATACCGCCGGAAATGCTCAGATGAAGTTCCCTGCCGCTCGGAAGCATCATGGTACTCTGATTCATCGCCTTCTCCAGTTCTCCGATCTTCTTCCTGATCTCCTCCTGACTGTCATATCCATAGAACAGCACGTTAAACTCATCACCGGAAATACGGGAACAGATCGTTCCCTGCGGTGTATTCCAGGCAAGACACTGACCAGCTCTCCTAATATACTTATCTCCCCAGTCATGACCGAAGGTATCGTTGGTATGCTTCAGATTATCCAGATCGATCATAAGTAAGGCTGCATGCTTCAGCTGAAACGGCTTCTTGAAAAGCTGCTCACACTCTCTCTGAAAGGCCCGACGGCTGTAAAGCCCCGTCAGCGTATCGTAATCCCTTTCATGCTCAATACGCAGCCGCTCTCTGGTAGCCGCCGTCACATCTTCCACCAGACCTACCTGCGTATTGTTCTCCTGTGTAGTCTTCATCCGCACATAACGGATATTTCCATCCGGAAGAGGTACATGATAGATCCAGTCTCCTGTATAGCCTTTGCTGGATGGACAATTGCTGCAAAATTCCCGCAGGATCTCCTGAAAGTGCTCTTTACTCAGATTTTCCTCTTTTTTCTCCGGCATACCGAGAATACTGAAAAAGTTCTCCGTCACATAAACCTTTGGTGAATCACTTCGGATCTCATATCCCCCAAGATCCACACTGGCCATCTCCATGATCCGCAGAAATTTCGTTGACGTATTGATCACATCCTGGCTCAGCTGAGTCACAGCTGTGGCAAAGTGATCCAGTTCCCGTATGTTTGTAGTAGAAAACTCCGGCATGGCCGTCGGATTTTTCTGCGCCACAGCTACTTCCCCCGAAAGTCTTGCTATGGGGGCCGACAGATAACGGCTGATGAACAGACTGCTGATCATCCCAAATGCCAGAATCAACAGGATTGCCAGACACATAAGGATCATCGTATGATTGGAAAAAGCAAAAAGATATTTACCTTCCACCGTTCCCACCAGTGCCCACTTCTCATGGAAAAACGGGGCATTTCTACTATACAAAGTCAGAGGATGAATTGCGGCATAGCTTTTTCCCATCGGATCCTGCAGCCAGTACTCTCCCTCTTCCTCCGTAAGTACCAGATTGCTGCTGGAAAATTTCTGCATACTTTCCAGTGAAGAGGAACCGGCTGCCTCCCGAAAATCGATCGTCTCTCCGGAAAGCTTTTTTTCCGTGGAGACCAGATGATAGGATCCGTATTCCTGATTTTCAAGTTCCTTGTTCGGAAGCAGGGACTGCATGTAAGAAGTGAGCATTTCCACTCCGATCACACCATAGACCGTACCATCTGAAAGGATCAGCGGTATGGTATAGGCAATAGCAGAACGGTCATCTCCCTTCAACACATAGGCCTCTCTTGTCCACCTTCCGTATGCTTCTGCTTCCAGCTTCTCCTGATCCTGAAAGGCAGCCTGAAAAACCGGATAAACAAAACTCTCCTTCTTCAGTGCTTCCGGCGGAAAAGACGAAAACCAGCCTTTATCCGTAGAAATATCCATCTCTTTTACCAGCTGGATCGGTGAACGTTCCAGAAGAAGGTCGGAGTCTTCTTCGGAAGGTGACGTCAATGGATCCAGGTCACGGATGTAGACGCCCGGAAGAACACGATCTTCCTCTCTCTGATCCAGATCCTCCGTATTGAGAACCATAAAAATACCGGTTACCGATTTGCTCCTGAGCGTTTGGATGAGATCCCCGGTAACTGCCTCCAAAAGCGGCATAGCATTTTCTCCACTCTTATCCAGGTACTTAAGATCTATTCGTTCTTCACGGAGAAGCACTTCTGTGACACGGTTGATCCTATCTGACAATTCCTTCAGATCCTCATTTTCCAGCATGACTTTTTCCAGATATGCACTTCTGTTTTCCACCTGTTTTTTCACGATATCCATGGCATTCTGATTCATCTGTGGTCTCATCTTGCTGAAGTAAAGGACAGCCAGGAGCATCAGGATTTCCAACCCCAGAACACCCAGCATTGCAGTCAGAATCATCTGGAAAACCGTTTTTTCCTTCTTCATTATTCCGGAGATCCCTCCTTTCCCGTTTAAAATTTCTTTTCTTTATCTTTCGAATGCCTGAAGTTTGGATAAGGTGTCCTGATACCAGGATTTAAAATACTCCTCTGTCAGGAAATCAGCCGCAGCGGTTTCCAGATCTTCTCCGTTCTGTATCCGCTCTTCCACAACCGTCCGGTCGGCTGTAGCCAAGTCGCTCATGGTATGCTCCAGAATATTTCTGGCATCATTACTGCCCTCAAATGCCTTCGGTGTATACATGGTACTGGTGTTTACCGTATCAACTCCCACAGAGAGGATTTCTTCCATAGAATCGCTGATATCTGTATTACAGCTTTTGATCTTCTTCCTGTCGTTGGCTTCCCGTGTCACCGGAAGATAACCGGAACCGACAGAGAATGCGATGTTGTTCTCTGTCCTGGTAAACCATTTCAGGAATTCCACGCTGGCTTTTTCTTCCTCTTCGCTGGCTTTTGTGACCACCATTCCGGCTCCCTGCTGTACCGCATACGCTTCACTGCCATCAAATACAGGCGCCGGAAGAACCTTCAGCGTGATATCATGGCTTTTGGTATCACTTTCGATGACCTGCTTCGGAAAATACGTGGCACTGGCAGTAGATCCCACATAGCCGATGAGGTTTCCTGTCCTGATATCATCACTGCGGAAACGGCCGGAAGCATTAAAATAACCTTTTATGTAAGGAACATAATAAGAGTCCCAGAGTTTCCGGGCGATTTCTTCTTTGAAATCCAGCGTCATTCTGCCGTCTTTTACCTGAAAGAGCTCACTTCCCAGTTCCTTGGCTCCGATAAGCATATAGTTTGCCATGGCATCTCTTCCAAAGAAAGCCTTGCCATCCGACCAGTCATAATACTTCTTGGCAGTATCCAGAAGGCCTTCCACGGTTTCCAGATCCTCATAAGAAGCACCCGTTTCTCCGGCAAAGGCTTCCCAGTCCGTCTCATTCAGGAAAAGAAGCTCCGTGGATTTTGCAACCGGAAAGATCTTGATGCTGCCCTCACCGGAAAAATCTCCCTCTTCAAGGTAACTCTTCACGTATGTTTCCTTCTCTTCCGCTGTCAGGTAAGCAGAGATATCTGCGATCTTGCCCATCTGATCTATTGTATAAGCAGTGTCCGCATATGCAGAGAAAATGTTCGGCATCTCAGCGGCTCTTACTTTTCCTTCGGCGGAATTCAGCACATTGGTCTCCAGATCGTTCACACTTCCCAAACTGCTGCATTCTACTTTGATCCCTTTTTCCTTACCTTCTCCCTCATTGAATTCATTTACCAAAGAGTTGAAGGCGTCCAAAAGATCTCCATTATAATACGTCCATACGGTAACTGTAAGTGGATTCTTAGATTTTATCCCGGAGCTGGTGCACCCGGTGCATGACACAGCGATCGTCACGGCACTCAACAGGCACAGCAGCTGCTTCTTGTTCCACATAAAAAGCTCCCTTCTTTCAAAGCCCTACGGATTTTCAGCGAAGAAATCCGCAGGCATCAATTCAATGTATCTTATCATAAAATCCCATTCTCTGCAAGAAAATCGCCCTTTTGTACACACTTTTATGCGTTGATACAAAAAACTTGTTTCTTCTTGTATAAGCTTCCAAAGATACGGACAGAATAGGAAAAGCAGAGGTACCCAACCGTTTCAGGATACCCTGCAAAAAGAAGCTTCTGCAAGGAGGAAACAGAAATGGCAAAGAATACAAAAAGCAAAAACAGTACAGAAAGCAATTACAGCAATACCTACGAAAGCGATGATACAGGACACGCTTACGAGGAAGAAAACAAAGGCAGAAACGGCTACAAACAGGATGGAAATACAAGAGACTGCCACAAAAACAAGGCGGAGACTACCAGAACAACGGATCAGAAATACTAAAGGATAAAAGACCCCGGCGCGATCACAGGAGACTCGCGCCGGGATTTTTTCCCCTTATCCTTTATCCTACCGAAAAAACTTCTGCTGCCTGCAAAATCACAACCGGAAAATGTTTTCTCTCTGAACAGTCAGTAGAAAGTATGCTATAATAGTAAAAAAGGAGTAACTGCTCAGAACCACCTCCAAAATGCTGTGCATTTCGTCGATGTGGCGTATCCGCCGAATAGATTTCCATATAAAAGTGTTCATTCATGCAAGCATGATTCACACTTTTGCATGAAAATCTGCTTGGCTCTGAACAGTTACAAAAAGGAGAACAGAAGAATGGCAAAATTATATTTTCGGTACGGGGCTATGGGAAGCTCCAAGACAGCAAATGCCCTGATGGTCGCATACAATTATAAGGAACGCGGAAAACGGGTGCTGTTGGCAAAGCCAAAACTTGATACCAGAGAAATGGGGGTTCTGCACAGCCGGATCGGTCTGGAGCAGCCTTGTATCTATGTGGAAGAGCTTGTAGAAATGCCTCTGGCGAAATTAGCTTCTTATGACTGTGTGATCGTGGATGAAGCACAGTTCTGCAAAAAAGAAGATGTGGAATTCTTTACATACCTCGTAGACAAGCTGGATATTCCCGTTATCTGCTATGGTCTCAGGACGGATTTCCAGATGAACCTCTTTGAGGGAAGTATGTGGCTTCTGGCCTGGGCAGACAAGATTGAAGAACTGAAAACCGTCTGCTGGTGCGGCAGCGGTGCCAGATGCAATGCCAGGATCGACAGCAGCGGAAATATGGTATCCTCCGGAGAACAAGTGGAACTGGGAGCAAATGAACGCTATATTTCTCTCTGCCGAAAACATTTTATCGAACGGAAAACCGGTCCGGATGAAAAAGAGAACAGCTGACATAAGCTTCAGCTGTTCTCTTTGTTTTTTTATGTGATCTGTCTTAACGCTCATCCATCGGAACATAGTCCCGTACTTTCATGATACTCTTGTAAGCCGGACGGATGATCTTATCCATATTGATGAGCTCTTCAATACGGTGTGCGCTCCAGCCCACGATCCTGGCCATGGCAAACATGGGGGTATAAAGCTCCAGCGGAATATCCAGCATGCTGTAAACGAAACCACTGTAGAAGTCTACGTTGGCACTGACGCCTTTATAGATTTTCCGTTTTTCACCGATGATCTGGGGTGCCAGACGCTCCACAGCAGAATAGAGCTGATAATCCTCTTCTCTGCCCTTTTCATGGGCAAGTTTTTCTACGAAGCCCTTGAAGATCTGCGCTCTCGGGTCAGAAAGGGAATAAACCGCATGACCCATGCCATAGATCAGACCGCTGCGGTCAAATCCTTCCTTATCCACGATTTTTTCCAGATAAGCACGGATCTCTCCTTCATCCTTCGGATCTCCCACATGTTCCCGGATATCATTCATCATGCGGACAACCTTGATATTGGCACCACCGTGTTTCGGACCCTTCAGGGAAGAAAGCGCTGCCGCAATGACGGAGTACGTATCAGAACCGGAGGATGTTACCACACGGGTAGTAAAGGTAGAGTTGTTTCCGCCTCCATGCTCCATATGAAGGATCAATGCCGTATCAAGAACCCTGGCTTCCAGATCTGTATATTTCTGGTCCGGTCTGAGCATGTAAAGAATGTTTTCCGCCGTAGAACGGTTGGGATCCGGACGGTGGATATACATACTGCCATCCAGATCATAATGGTTATACGCATGATACCCGTAAACAGCCAGCATCGGGAAGACACTGATAAGATTCATCGACTGGCGGAGAACATTTTCCACGGAATTATCAGAAACCTGATCATCGTAGGAGGCCAGCGTCAGTACGCTCTTCGTCATGGAATTCATGATATCCTGACCGGGCGCCTTCATAATGACATCTCTGGTAAAATTCTGAGGAAGTCTTCTGTGTTCATTGAGTTCCTGACAGAACAGATCCAGCTCTTTCTTATCCGGAAGCTCACCCATAAGAAGAAGGTATGCTACTTCCTCAAAGCCGCGCTCTCCGATGCCGTTTACCAGATCATTGATCTCATAACCGCGAAACCAGAGCTTACCGTCACAGGGAACTGATTTTCCATCCACCGTTTTACTTGATTCGATCATGGAAATATTGGTAAGTCCTGTAAGAACACCTTTTCCGTTAAAATCACGAAGTCCTCTTTTTACTCCGAATTCATCAAAAAGATTCCGGTCGATCCTGTCCTTACTCATACAGCAGGCTGCTTTCTCTCTAAAATATGCATCACTCATCTGTTTTTCCTCCTTCTTTCTGATCATTCATAAGTTTCAATTCATCCCTCAGCACACTTTCCAGCTCCAGCATCAGCTTATCCAGTTCCCTGGCTTTTTCCCTGCCAAAGCGCTCGATGACATGTTCATAAAAACGAAGGGTAATGTCCTGTTGCTCTTCCAGCTTTTTCTTGCCGTAATCGGTCAGCATCACATAGGAAGCTCCCACCCGTTCATCGCTCTCCCAGAGGATATATCCTGCTTCTTCCAGTCTGGTGAAAACAGGTGAAAGTCTGCCGGCCGGAACATTCAGCCATTGTGAAATATCCCTGACATAAAGCCTGTTTTCCGTTCCTTCTATCACAGAACGGTCTTTCAGAACAGAAAGGATCGTAAATTCAAGACTGCTCATAACCCGGTTCAGATGCTCCAGAGGGATACTCTGAAAAGAGCTGTTCCGTACGGCCATCTTTCTGGCCATCCAGTGGATGTTTCCGGATTCCGGCAACAGAGCATACTCTTTCTTTTCTACCGGAACGGCTTCTACAGAGATCTGAACATTCTCATCCTTCCCTTCCGTGCTGCCGCTTACCAGAAGTGTGCACTCTCTGGCATCTCTTCCCTGACAGAAAACGATGTAGCTCTCCGTTACCGGAATTCCGAATTCCGGATCCACACCATAGAAAATACCATTCTCTTCCTGTACTTCTACCCAGGCATGAAGCTGTGTTTTCCCCGGAAGGATCCCCGTCACATAGCGGGCGGTCATCCCGTCCATACGGCAGAGAGCCAGCATGATCTGCGCAAAATCTCTGGTGCTTCCATATCCACGACCGGCAGCCTGATCCGCTGTCAGCAGTCCTTCTCTCTCCGTTTCCTCTCTTTTTTTCAGCTTTCGTTTCACAAAACCTGCAATCCAGAGAGCCCGGTCTCTGATCTCACCTTCCGGAAGGTTCAGTTCGCCGTACCATTCTCCCAGATTTTGTCCGATCTCTGTATAAGGAGAGGCGATCCGGTAAAGCATCTCCCGTGATTCCGGTTTCCGCTTATATTTCTGGATCTGAACAGTTCCTTCTGCCTCATAAGTGATTTCTGAATGTGCTTTTGCCATATATCCGAGTATGTACTGGTTTTTGGCATCATCCATACGTTTCTTCACCATACAGTCACGGGGCCGGATCTCTTCCTTCAGCTCTACGATCTTCTGTGTTTCATCGATTCTCGGCAGACATTTCATCTGAAAATACTCATCTGCCACCGGTTTTTCATACAAAACCTTTACGCTCAGTTTATATGCGATCCATTCCATGTTCTCTGCCACCGTTCCTTTCCGGCCTGTCTTTACACCATCTGCCTCTTCCTTTTTCTGACGTCCTTAACTGTTGCCGATTTTAACTTATTATACTCATAAAATGACTTCTTGCAATAGAAGTTATGGTATTTTTAGAAATTACCCAGATATTTCATTTTTTGCAGTTACTGTTTACAGCAAAGCAGACATTCGCAATCTGTTTTCGCGACTGCGTTCAAAAAAGGCTACTGCCAAGGATTTTTCCTTCGGCAGCAGCCTTTTATTTTTACTCTTCTGTTTCAGAAGTTTCTTCTTCAGGAGCTTCCTCTGCAAAGTCATCTGCTTCAGAAGCTTCTGCCTCTTCTACAGTCTCCTCTGCTTCATCCTGGATATCATCTTCATAGAAATCGTCATCATCCAGCAACAGATCATCATCGTCGTCATATTCTTCCACTTCGGTGTTGATCTTAATGTTGCGGTAACGCTTCATACCGGTACCAGCCGGGATCAGTTTACCGATGATAACATTCTCTTTCAGACCGATCAGCGGATCGATCTTACCCTTGATGGCAGCCTCGGTCAGAACCTTGGTGGTCTCCTGGAAGGAAGCCGCGGACATGAAGGAGTTGGTAGCCAGAGATGCCTTGGTGATACCAAGCATAACCTGTTTTCCTTCTGCCGGCTCTTTCCCCTCTTTGACCATTGCCTCATTGACATCCTCAAACTCCAGAGAATCTACCAGGGTTCCCGGAAGGAACTCGGTATCTCCGTTGTTCTCAATACGGATCTTCTTCAGCATCTGGCGAACGAGAACTTCGATATGTTTATCACTGATCTCTACACCCTGCAGAC